>JAAUYD010154526.1_pt1 | contig 14014 bp, 8 predicted proteins | sample 7278101 | NCBI WGS metagenome assembly JAAUYD01 (sample SAMN14350128, study PRJNA611818) | marine sediment metagenome | isolation source: surface marine sediment (0.6m) | place: French Polynesia: Moorea | collected 2018-08
GGTTGTATATCAAAATATAAAAATAGGACTTACGGTGGAAAAGGTAGAATCAATCGTTATGAATTTGCTGCAGGTTTAGCAGATTGTTTGCAAAAAATTAACCAGTTAATTGGAAATGATATTGATGGAGTGATTAAACAAGAAGATTTACTTATACTGCAAAGGTTAAAAACAGATTTTCAAATAGAATTAAAACAGCTAGAAAAACATGTAGAAAATCTTGAAGAAAGAACTACACAATTAAGAGCAAAGAATTTTTCCCCCACCACAAAGCTGTTTGGACAAGCAATTTTTAGTTTACAGGGGAACAACAACCCAGAAGTAGATTTATTTCCTCGGGATGGACAAGCAGAACGCCAAGCAAAAAGTAATCTTAGTTTTAATAATGGTGTTCAACTCACTTTAGCTACTTCATTTACAGGTAAGGATTTACTACTGACTGGTTTATCCACAGGTAATTTAGGTTCTTCAGCACCTTTAGTCTTTAACAATATGGGGCGTTTGGGTTATGAATCCGACACTAATAATAAAGTAGTTTTAAATGAATTGTCTTATCGCTTCGCTGTATCTGACAATCTAGGATTTGTGGTTGGGACTGCAGGTGTTAATGCTGTCTCCACATTTCGAGGAATAAACCCTTTGGAAGGTTCTGGAGAAGGAGCAATTTCTTTATTCGGTCAACGCAACCCAATTTTGACAATGGGTAACGGTAGGAGTGGAGTTGGTTTTGATTTACAGATTAGCGATCGCGTAAGTTTACAAGGTATTTATAATACTGAAACAGCATCTTTCCCCGGTAAAAATAATAATTCTGGTTTATTTGATGGTAGATATACTGCTGGAACCCAGTTAAGTTTAGCTCCTACCAATCATTTGAATGTTGGAGTACATTATCTCTACTCCCATTCTCCCGATGCTTCTTTAGGAATGGGTATTGGAGATGCTCAGTTAGTTTCTCCATTTGCTCCGATTACAGAATTTGATACTCACGCTGTGGGTGCAACGATCGCATGGCGAATAAATCCGAACTTGGAGGTAGGGAGTTGGGGTGCTTGGACTTATTCAGATCCAAAAAATATTTCTGGTAACGTACAAACTAGTAATTGGGCTATTTTCGCAGCTTTACCGAATTTGGGAAAACCTGGTAATTTAGCTGGTGCGATTATTGGACAACCACCAAAAATTACTTCTAGTTCTTTACCTGAGGGCTTTAACTTTCCTAACTTTTCTGATGGTGGTACAAGAGGTGGACGCAAAGATACATCACTTCACGTAGAGCTTTTTTATCGTGCTCAAGTCAATCCAAATCTTTCTTTGACTCCCGGCTTTTTTGTAGTTTTTAATCCCGACCATAACGAAAGTAACGAACCTCTTGTAGTTGGTGCGCTTAGAGCTACGTACCAGTTTTAATGCTTATTCAATTAAGTGCTAATTCAATTATTGGTTAATGGTTACCAGTTAAAAAGATTACCAATTACCAATTACCATATGGCTTGCGCCACGCTTACGCTAACACCGCGATAGCGGTGCGGGCGTATACCAATTACCAATTACTAATTACTAATTACCAAAAATGCAAAAAACATCAGCCTTTACCCGCACTATTCTATTAAGTACCGGTTTAATTAGTTTATTTATAGGGATCGATCCATCTACGGTATCAGCACAAGTTACCCCATTCACTATTCAAAGTACCGGTACATTGTCTGGAACTATTGAACTTCCCTCATTTAATCCGAACTTCAATAACGTAGTGACTCGAATTGATACTGATTCTAACGGTACTTACTTCCGTCATGGGAAAGCTGTTTACAGTTCCAGTTATGTAAAAATGACAACCCGAAGTGATGGAAGTTTGAAATACTATGTTGACTTTAAAGGTATTCCGGTTATTTCTAGAAATGGTGCGATCGCTTCACCAGTACTATCGGGTGGTAAGTTACAAGATTATAAATATCAGGGAAAAATAGATGGAACTAAATTTCAAGCAGTTGTTCAAGATGAATTTGGAATAAAAGCAGGTTTCTATAAAGGGATTGTTACTGATCCAAAAACTGGACAGCAATACGAAGGAACTTTTAAGGTCAAGGGACAAGGACCAAGATATAGTGACCCCAACGGTGGTGAAAGTCCTACAGTATTTGATTTCAAATCTGATATTCCTGGTAAACCGACGGTAACTTCATTAGAAATGAACAACTCACCTCTAGTGAAACTATATATTGAGGTATCTGCTGATGCTGTTCCTATAACATCGGGCGGTGAGAGTTCTACAACGGGTGGAAGCTCTAACACTGCTGGAAGCTCTACAACAGGTGAAAGCTCTACAACAGGTGGAAGCTCTAACACTGCTGGAAGCTCTACAACTAGTGGAAGCTCTACAACAGGTGGAAGCTCTACAACAGGTGGAAGCTCTACAACAGGTGGAAGTTCTACAACAGGTATAAGTTTTACAACAGGTGGAAACTCTACAACTGTAACCAACCCAACAACCGATAGTTCTAACGTTACAGTTGATAACAACTCAATAAATTCACCTTCTTCTGTTGCTAATAATGCAAATTCTCTCACTAATTCTAATGTTTCATCACCTTCGAAAACATCGGAAATTGAATTTAGTAGTGGTAATTCTTTTGCGGTTAATTCAGTAATTACAAACTCTTCTAATCTGAGTGGAACTAATTGTTCTCTTAATTCTGTGAAATGTTCCACAAAAAAAATTAGAAGCAAAAAAAATATTGGTCCACGTAGTCGTGTTTTATTGCGTTAGTACTTTAATTGGAAATATGTTCTATTAAGTAATAAACGCTCCGATTTATTTGAGCGTGAAGAAAAACCTGTCAAAGTATCTTCTGTTCGCAAAATTACATCTTCCAGAGGATTCGCTATTTTCGGGTTGATTTTTTGAAAATGCCTGTTTCACGGTTGCTCACATATTGCAACAAGAAAAGTTGATTCTTTTGATTATTCAATCCAAAATCTCAAAAGTACAAAATCCCAAATTTCTTAATTTATCGCTAAAACCTAATAAAATTAATCTAGCTTGTTTGCTACATTGCAACAAATATTTTTTTACTTTGTGTTTGAGAACTTTGTGTTTGAGATATATAAGCCCTCCAATAGATAGGAGAATATGGAAAAACGAAAATGCGAATTTATAATTAGAGTATCAATATACACAACTTGGTGCTTTTTTTAAATTAATTAGCTAGGTTAGAAGAAAGGAAACCGTATTAGTTTACACGTCTTCTGTTGAAGCACCTATGAAACCAGAACTGATTGACCTCACAGAGAGAGTTGTCCAGGTTTTGCGAATCAACATGAGTTGGATGACTTGGAATTTATTTTTGGCTTTTATCCCCTTAGCCTTGAGTGTGATACTGTTTCGTAAGCGCCAAGACTACACTTGGTTGTGGTGGCTCAGTGGTCTAATGGTTCTGGGTTTTTTCCCGAGTATTCCGAAAATTCTCCAAAAGGTACTTGGCTTTCAAAATAATGTAGAGCTAATTCAACTTGTGTGGCTTGCAAGTGCAGCGTTACTTGCAATTGGGTTAGCATTATTTCCGGGTAAATTAGGTTCTCGCTTAAAGTGGTGGTCAGGTTTTTTAGTTTTTTATGCTTTTTTACCCAATGCACCTTATTTATTAACTGACATTATTCACCTAATTGATGACATTCGTACAATCCAATCTGTTTGGATGATTACTCTAGTTTTGATTCCCACATATATTGTTGTGATTTTAGGTGGATTTCAAGCTTATGTTTTATCTCTAATCAATTTTGGTTACCACTTACATCAGTTGGGTAAGAGTAAATGGATTTTTGCGATGGAAATTACTACCCATATTCTTTGTGCAGTTGGTATTTATCTCGGAAGATTTTTACGCTTTAATAGCTGGGATTTAATTACCAAACCAGATGAATTATTAACTCAAACGATCGCAGACACCCTAGGTAAACAGCCAATAGTAATTATGGGTATTACCTTTGTAGTTCTTTGGGGTTTGTACTGGATAATGAAGCGAATCACATTGGGTATTACCAACCAAGGACAAAATCAAATATCTGTTCAGTCACAACATATCAAATCTAATGGTTAATGGTTAAGGGTATAAGCTCGCATAGCTTACGCAGTGTCAGCATCGCTCGGCGTCAGCCATATAGTAATTGTTAATGGGTCAAGATTTTTATTATTTATTTCTTCGCGCTGCTTCTAAAATCAGTCGTTGTTCGGCGCGAGCAATTGCGCTATAAGTACGTTTTAATGCTTCTGGTTCCACTGAGATGGAAGTAATACCCCATTCCACCAATTTATCAATTACTTCTGGATAAAGTGCAGGTGCTTGACCACAAATTGAACAAGGAATTCCTCCTTCTTTTGCCATTTGAATTAATTTAGCAATAGCAGCCATAACAACTGGATGTCGTTCGTCAAATACTGCTGCTAACTGTCCTTGCTCTCTATCTACTCCTAATAATAATTGTGTGAGGTCATTTGTCCCAATAGAAATTCCCTGTACTCCAGCCTTGATATATTCTGGTAACAGGAACAATACACTGGGAACTTCTGCCATTATCCACAATTGAAACTTTTGTATTTGATTTAAACCGACTTCTTCTACTTTACGACGACAGAAGGAGAATTCTTCAACAGTGCGAACAAAAGGTAAAATTAAGTTGATATTACTATAACCAGCTTGCTGAACAGTAACTAAGACTTCTAGTTCTAATTCAAATATTTCCGGATTTTGCAAGTAACTTAAGGTACCTCTTTCCCCCAATATTGACTGGGAAGAAGATGGAGAATGATGATTAAAAGATGGCAATTCGTGCGATCGCCAATCTAAAGAACGATAAAAAATGGGTCTAGGATCGAAACTACGGACAAACTGGAGAATTTCCTCACACCAATGTTCTAGTAATTGTGTCCTGCGACCAGAACGTAACCAGTTACGCGGATGTTGTCCTTCTAATATTCTTAATAGCATCAATTCAGAACGTATCAATCCTACGCCATCAACAGCAAAATTTTGCACTTGTTCTATTAAATGGGACTGGCTGAGATTGACCAGCAATTGAGTTCCAATAATTGATTGCTCAAAATTAGTAGAATCCGATTCTATAAAGTCTTTTGTGAGTAATAGGTTTCGGTCATTTGGTACAGACTGATGTTGCATAGATAAAGCCACTGCAGTCGATAGGTTTCCTAGCTTATTTTTTTCCAGCTTATTTTTAGTTAAGGAAGCTTGTTCTTTTGGCTCATTATCTAATATTTGTCCGGTATATGCACTCAAACGATAAATTTCTCCATTATCACCATCAATTAATATTTCTTCGCCTTCTTCAATAATATTTGTAATTTCTGGAACATTAACAACTGCTGGAATTCCTAACTCTCTGGCTAAAATTGCTGCATGACTAGTTAAACCACCTCTTTCTGCGATAATGCCAACAACATTATGTAAAATTGGCAACCAATCCGGGGTGATATTGGGAGCAATTAAAATAACCCCTTGAGGTAGTAATTCTGGTTGGGAAGCTGAATTATTGATGACAAAAGCAGTAGCTTTAACTTTACCTGTAGATGCTGCTAGTCCCCTAATTTTGTTAAATCTATTAATAATAGATCGGGGATTTTCCACTTTTGTGATATAAATTCTACCAATAGGATTTTCTGGAAAAATTGTCCAGCCAATACTAAAACCATTGCCTATTTCATCAATCAGTTGATTCGCTATTTGATTAAGTTGATGCAATTGCTCTGGTGATAAAGCATATTGTTGCTGTTTAGTTTCTTCTAAAATGTAGGGTAGAAGACAATTATTGTTTAATACTATTGAAGAAGTCGCTATGGTTGGAGAGTAATCTGTAGAATCAGTCTCACCAATACGGTAAGCCAGTATTTTGTTTCCCAATTGTTGCTTTTGAATGTTGAGTGTTTCTCCGTCAATGGAATAGAAATCTGGTAATGTATCGCCAAGAGTAATTCCAATTCCTAATCCATAGGTAGCTTCTATTTCCCATCCCCAATTATAGGAATTTAGTACGCCACTGGCGATCGCGCTTTCGACTGGTTGTACTAATATTGCCAAATTTACTTGCTGCAAATTAATACCAAATTTTTGCCAGTAGAATAAGCTTTTAGCACGAAATAACTGACTCCAAACCCGTTTTAATGCTAAGGAAATTGCTTCAAATTCATTACAGCAAAACTGGGAGTCTAAAACACCAGATATTTTATCAAGTTTAAAATTGGTGGTATTTGGTATTGCAACAGAAGGACGAAATACTAAGTATTTACTTTCCCACTCTTGAGCAGCACTAATAATTTTTCTGACCCATTCAGGAGAAACTGTGGCATTAATAATTTCTTGACGCAAGTTCTTCGCTACTTGTTGTAATTGACGACAATGACCTGCATCCAAATGCAAAGAAGAGTGGGGTAAATCAGCAATCAAAGCTTCTGAAGCATTGAGTGGTTCAAGAAATTCTTGCATTATTTCAGTCCCAAGCACAAAACCTGGAATTACAGGATAGCCAAGCTGCTTGATTGTGCTTAATTTGAATGCTTTTTCGCCAACTTTAGCGCGGTCTTGCAGTTGGATTCGGTCAAGCCAGTAGAGTTTGTCCACTTGGGTCGTTCATTTATTACTTGTAAGTTATCAATTATTTTAGTTTTGTTAGCAGCATGGAGGTAGTATCTTCGCAGATGAATAAAACTTAGTACTAAGGATAAGTACCAATAGACGTGTTACTCAATAACATATACGCACCTTCTGTTACACCAATAGATGTATAACCAAGGTATGATAATGCAGAGTTTTTTCGCATAAGTACAATCGTAATACTAAAGTTTTGAGTGGTATATGATTTTTGAGAGTATACAAGTTTTAAGTGGTAAGTCTTGCGTTGCGATTTTTGGTCTATATAATAATTAACCGTTCATTTACACCTATTTCTTGCTTGTTAAGAATTAAAAAGTGCTAATGCTTTAACAAAAACAGCTTTGTCAGACCTAGTTGCCAAAATTAATTTTACTAAATTGACAAATCCCCAATCAATCGCATTATCACTTTCAATTGTTTTACTAGCTGCGTAGAAACTAACATCATCAATTTTTAATTCGTCTGTATTACCTGTTTGCCATCCAGATTTATCTTTATCCCAAGATAAAGATCTACCACGTAGTGTAAATTGAAACCAAACTATTTCATCATTAATTAGTTCAAAAAAAACATCAAAATATGCCTCTTCCCCTTGGTACCAAACTCTATTAGCTCCTTTTTTGTAACCTTTTTTGAGAATCCCTGGCTCAATTTCTTGCAAAGATGCAGCTAAATACGCGATCTCTTGCTTTTCTACTAAATCATTACTGTGAGACATTGTAAAATTTATATAAATTCAGAAGTAATAAGTCAAAAATTATAAATCAGAAATTTATAAATCAAAAATTATAGATTCTGAGCTTATGCTAATCCTCCTTTTCTTTTACTGTCTGTCTTGCAAATTCTAGATTCTGTCGTTTTCATTGTGTTAGCATATAAGCCAATCACGGCGAAAGCTGAAGTTTAGGTTCGGAGAATCAACCTTGGAGAAAAATTTTCGAGCGCGGTTAAATTATTCCCCAATAAAATTATTCCCCAATAAAATTATTCCTCAATAAAACTCTATCTAGCCAATCTTAGCTATAAGTAAAATTTTTGACAAAAATCAAATAACTAGAAAAATTATTTTTTGCAAATACTACACATATCTGTATTATCCAGGAAATATCTCCCCAGCCTTGACGTGAAGAACCTGAGATGAATTGAGCCACTGAGAGTCAAATGAACCTAAATGAGTAGTAGTGATTAAAGTTTGAAAACGATCTTGAATAGCATCTAACAATTGGTTTTGACGGGAAGGGTCTAGTTCAGCTAAAACATCATCTAATAACAGTAATGGTGGTTCTCCCACTACTTCCTCAATTAACTGTAATTCTGCCAATTTTAGTGCTAGTACTAGAGTCCGTTGCTGACCTTGAGAACCATACTGACGTGCAGGTGTTTGATTTATCATCAATTCTACTTCATCCCTATGGGGACCAACCAGGGTTGTACCTTGATGTAATTCAGCCACACTTCGTTGCTCAATTTTTGCTAAGAATGCTTGCTGCACCTGTTCTGGATGCTTTTCTTCTACAGAAATGTTTGGTAAGTATTTAATTTGTAAAATCTCTGTAGAATTACTGATACTAGCATGCCAATTACTAGCGATGGGAGTTAGTCTTTGTAATGCGCGATCGCGCCTTCTAATTACTTTTGTCCCAGCACTTACAAGTTGTGCATCCCACACGGCTAGTTCTTTTGGTGTAATTTTTACTTCAGATTGCTGATAGGCTTTTAGCAGAGCATTACGCTGTCTCAAAACTTTATAATATTGCTGCAAAATATGGGCATATACTGGTTCTAGCTGAATTAAAAGAGTATTTAACCAGTTACGCCGACCATCTGGTCCTCCCCTTACTAACTCCAAATCTAAGCTTGAAAACTCAACAGCATTAAGAACTCCAAGAAAATCCATCTGACGCCGGAGATTTTCACTGTTGAGATTAACAGTCCGGCGTCCGTTACGACGCAAGATTAATTTTAAGTCACTGATACCAGTTTGCCTTTGTAGCGTTCCTAAAATTAAAGAAACATTTTCCCCATCACGAATTAAATCGCGATCGCGTGCTATCCGGTGAGTTCTCAAGGTTGCTAATAACTCTACTGCTTCAAGTAAATTGGACTTTCCCTGAGCATTATTACCTAATAAAATTGTTTTGGGAGCAACAAAATCTACTTGCTGCTCTTGATAGTTACGAAACTGTCGGAGGTGAAGAGTTTTGAGAAACATAAAGTGATCGAGCGGCAAGTTTAACTGTTAATTAACCTTCACACTAATGGTTTCGTTAATTTTACCTTTCTATAGAAATCCAATATGTCGCCCCGAGAAAAAGTTTTTTCTTTTTACCTGATTCTTCTAAGTTGTTACACCAAAATGCATAAGTTAGAAAACTCCTATCATATATAAACTGTAAATATATAAATATACGGTTGACAATTTTAAATGTACATGATTTATTGATTTCCGGAATGACTAAAATTGAGATTGGATATACATTTAGAGCACTTTGACGAAAGAATATTACTTCTCTTCGTAAATCTCATTAATAAAATCAGTTAGTAGGCTTTAATTCTATTGCCCAAATAATTAAGTTTAATATTATACGAAATAAAAATGCTTTCCATATAAAAATTTCTGTAAGCATTCGTATCAATAAAAATTGATATCAATTTTCGTTCTGTCAATAAAATGAATTTTTGTTCGCTTAAATATTTATTTGATTTTAACCATTAGGAGAATTTTATGTTTTGTAAAAAAGTTGCATTAATAAGTTTGATTAGTATTGCTACAGGTGTCGTTTTCCCCATTGCTCCGACCTTTGCAAAAACGCTCAATCAAGAAATCAACGCTAAAACAATAGCTTCAGAAGGTGTTCTTTATGCAAGTAAAGGTCATTATTCTAAGCATCCTCAACCTCATAAGCCCCATAAACCCCATGAGCATCATAAACCCCATAAGCCTAAGTATCACCAACAAACTCCGCAAGTGCATCCAAATGTGAATAAGACAACTGTTGTTACCCCTGTGAATTCTAGTTCTACAGCTAACAGTAGTTCAAATTCCCATTCAAGTTCCCATTCAAATTCTCGCAGTGCAAGTAATTCTAGTTCAGCTGTAAATAATAGCGGTAATAGTAGCAATACCAACTCAAATGTCAGCCAAGGTGGTAATGCTGATTCAACCTCAACTTCCAGCATCGGCGATCAACAAAACCAACAATCTTTAACAACAAATGGCTCAACTTCTACAAAAGTGGAGGTTGATGGAGACAAATACAATAGCGTTCATTTTGGTAATCAAGCACCAGGAACAGGATCTGAAGCATTCTCTTTCCAATATCGTTCCGCTTGTGGTGCTAGTGTTAATTACCGTCAAGGTTTTGCCCTCAAACCAAAACGTATTGCTGGTGGAGGTTTTGGCTTTGCTTTGGATATTTCCAGTACCAGTATGGATACTATAGAAAGTCGTGAAGGTGTTCAAAATAAGATGAATACTGCATTTCTCACAGCGATGAAAGTAGTTGATAATCAAGAAATTTTCCAACAACGTCTGAATACTGGTGTAGTGTCTTATCGGGAGGCTCAAGCTTATGCGATCGCAAATTGCGCTCCTTATTATCCTATTATTCATAAAACCAATACCCCTCCAAAACTACAGATTAGACGTTATTACATTAATAAACCTCAACCTCGTTCTCGCGTCTGTACTGCAAAGGGTTGCAACTAGCTTAATCAGAGAATTAATAGGAGCGGATTGGATCGAACAACAGAGAGAATTATGCTCGTCTATAGTTCCGATGAAGAGAGTCGTACTGATTGAAAATCCTTGTGGAGGATGAAGAATATCTGCAAATAATTCTTAATATTAGACTTCATCCTTCACTGTCTACATAAATTTATCTTATTAAAGAAATTAATGATGAAAAGTTTTTTAGATTTTAGGTTTTGTACTAAATTTTGCAGCATATGCAATAAAATAGCTATCGCCATGCTTGTAACTTTGGGATCTTTAAATATTGGATCTTCTCAAGCTACTGCACAAAAACCACTACCTTCATTTCATAAAGTCTCGGTACTGTTAAATGAAAATTCCTTTCCTTCTGCAAAAGTAGTTAGGCGTGAAATTATCCCCGGGACTGTAAAAATGACTCGTCAAAACGGCTGTATTGTGCAAAATCCCGTATTGACAACTTTTTTAGACGATGGAACAACCCTTCTTACTCCTGCGGGAATAACTGTTTTTGGAAATAGTGTTTACCAGTGGCGCAATGAATATAAACAACCTTGGCAATCTAAACTAACCGATTATGAGGGGGGAGAATACAAAATTATGATTTTGAAAATCGGAAAACATCCTTCAACTTTGATTAAAACTGAAGAAAGTGAAGAGAAACTAATAGATGCACAAACCTCATGTACTATTGCTATTAATAAGATGTATCGCAGTAACTTAAGGTTAATCCAACCAATATCAAACCCAACACAAAGCAACTTTAATTTATCTTTTATTCAGGGTTGGGAAAAGCATTTCAATCGTTACTAATTAGTGTTTAATAACGAATATTTAATGATTAATTATTTAGCAAATTCTTTTTTATTTTTAAAACTATATTTAGGACTATATGAATATGCTTTTTTCTTGGCATAAAATATCCAAAGATTGCTTAAAAATTGGATTAACATGCATGGTTATAAGCTTAAATAATATTATTCTTTTAGGTAATAAATCACATGCAGCACAAATATATACTTACGATATAAACAATTTGAATGCTGATGTAAATATTTACTCTGACCCCACCATAACAGAAGAAAATAATCAATGTTTGAACGGATTAATTAATCAATTACCTCAAAAAGGAGATATTGAAAGTACCCAAGCATGCCTAAATACTTTTGGTTACAATCCTGATACAAACATTACGTCTCCTGTAATGATTATTTTTGAGATTGGTAAAACTGAGATTGGTAAGACTTCACCCCAACTTACAACTACCGTAATTTATAAAAGTCAGAACGGTACAATTAATCGGGAAAAATTTCGGGCAGTGGGAGCACGTTATAGTGAATGGTATGCTCCAGAAGGGATATATACGCTCGACTACATTGTCCCGGATAATACACCTAGCTTTAAACCTGCTTACGCTAATTTCTACTCCCCTCAAAATAAAAAAGATAAAAATGGTTATCCTGTAAAACTTGGATTTCATGGACGGAAGGGAAATTTAATGGCTGGAAATGGTTCTAATGGCTGTCATCGTCATAGCGTGGGAGACATGAAGCGAATTATGACGATTATTAAAAGTGCTGGTAGAAATGCAGGTTTACCAGATAATTGGTATGAAAAGACCTTGCCGGTAGCTATTATATAAATTAATTTTGCGATGAAATAAGAAGACAACAACATCCAACAAAATCGATCTTTATTCGTAAAGACGACCCAATGGGTCATCCTTACTAGATTTATAAATTACCCATTACCCATTACCAATTTATTTAACTACACCTGAATGTCCAGGTATATTACCCACAGGTTCAACTCTTCCACCCAAGTATTTACCTAAAAATTCTTCAGCTTTGGCGTAGAAATGTAATCGATTTTCTGGACGTACAAAGCCGTGTCCTTCATCGGTGTAAAGAATATACTCTACAGGTTTTTTAGCTTCCCGCATTGCTTTGACGATTTGTTCGCTTTCTGCTTGCTTTACCCGTGGATCGTTTGCACCTTGTCCAATCAGTAAGGGGGTTTGAATACGGTCTACAAAAAATAATGGCGATCGCGATTTGAGAAATTCTGGTTCTGTTTCTAAATTACCAACGCGATGATAAAACTGTGCCCTACCAGCTTCCCAATAGGGAGGAATAGTTTGGAGTAAAGTAATTAAGTTAGAAGGACCAACAATACTTACAGCAGCAGCAAAGACATCAGGTGTAAATGTTACTCCAGCTAAGCTTGCATAACCACCATAGGAACCACCCATAATTGCAACTTTTTTGGGATTGGCGATACCTTGTTTTACAAGCCAGTTAACACCATCAATTAGGTCATCATGCATTTTAGCTCCCCATTCCCGATTTCCAGCATTGAGAAACTTTTTACCGTACCCTGTAGATCCCCGGAAATTAACTTGTAATACAGCATAACCGCGATTCGCTAACCATTGTACTTGTGGATCGTAACCCCAAGTATCTCGATACCAGGGTCCACCATGTACTAGTAACACTGTAGGCAAATTTTTGGCTGGAATTCCTACAGGTGTAGTTAAGTAACCGTTGATAGTCAACCCATCACGAGATTTGTAGGAAATAGGCTTCATTTGCGCCAACTGCAACTTTTCGAGTTGGGGTCGATTGCTAAATAGCAGTTGGCTTTGTTTACTTTTGCGATTGTATTTATAGTAATAAACTGGTCCATTATCTGTGTTGTAAGCCACTAACCAGGTTTTATCTGCAAGGTCGCGCCCTAAAATCCTAAATTCACCCCGACGAACTTTAGATAGTGCTTGAAAATCTGAGATAATATTTTTATCTAATACTTGCCACTCTAATTTATCTTTGTAAAATCCAACAGCTTGAATTTTCTGAGTTATTGGGTGAATTAACGTTCCAGCAACATCATATTGTGAGTCTTGAGCAACAACTGTTTCTTTTCCTGTTGTTATATCTAATGCTAAAAGCCTGGTAGCATTAGCATTATGATTGCCCTCAATATATAGTGTTTTGCCATTTTGAGAAAACTCTATCACACCTCCTTCTTCATCTGGTCCCCACTTCCGAACAACTTTCCAGTGTTTAGTTGCATTTGGTCTGACAGATAAAGTTGAACCTCCATCTGGGGTTGTAGCCAAAGTAGCACGAATTTTAAGTTGAGGATCGGCAACTTTTTGCACTATATTACCAGGATTTTTCAGTTCTAAAGTAGCTTTACCAGTTGTTAAATCTATTAGATAAGCATCATGGGTGCGCGGATCCTCAATATTCAATCCAGCCAGGATTTGATTGGGAAATTTATGGTCTAGAGCGATTGTTCTTGCTTGAATATTTTTATATGGCGTTAAATTACGTACTTTTTTAGTATTTACATTAACAGCATATAAATTGTAATTTTCATTACCGCCCATATCCTGACGATAAATTAACTGTTTGCCATCATAAGTCCAAAAATAACTGCGAATACCTCGATTTTTATCTGCTGTGAGCATTCGATCATCTTGCTTGCCAATAGTACGTATCCATACTTGCAAAACGTCATTTTTATCGGGTGCAATATACGTAATATATTTACCATCTCTAATCAAGCGAGAAATTCTCTTTGGTAACCCTGAAAAAGTTAACCCGCAAATTTCTCCTGATGGTAAATATATTAC
>JAAUYD010172848.1_pt1 | contig 14010 bp, 11 predicted proteins | sample 7278101 | NCBI WGS metagenome assembly JAAUYD01 (sample SAMN14350128, study PRJNA611818) | marine sediment metagenome | isolation source: surface marine sediment (0.6m) | place: French Polynesia: Moorea | collected 2018-08
CATCGGCCACGCGTGCCGCCTCCCGCGCGTCGAGGGCCGCCGTCGTGATGCGCAGGGCCGGCGGCGACGCCAGACGGTAGGCCTCGCCCGCACGGACGGCGTAGCCGGCCTCGAGCAGCTGCTGCACCACCGGGAGCTCGCTCGCGACGGGCACCCAGACGTTGAGCCCCGAGCGGCCACGCGCCTCGATGCCTTGCTCGGCGAGGGCGGCGAGCAGGGCCTCCCGCCGCTCGCCGTACACCCGCGCCGCCCGCTCGAGCTGCTTGCGCACGCCCGCGCTCGACCACAGCTCGACCACGATGCGCTGGAGCAGGTGGCTCACCCAGCGGGTCCCGAGCGCCTGACGACCGTCGATGCGGGCGACGGTCTCGGCGTCGCCGGAGAGCACGGCGAGGCGCAGGTCGGGGCCGAGGGTCTTGGAGACCGAGCGCACCACCGCGAAGGGGCGATCCGCGGCTCGGCACAGGCTCCGCGCCGCGATGCCGGCGGAGCTTCCGGCGTGGTCGTCCTCGACGACGAGCACGCCGGGATGGGCCGCCAGCACCTGGCAGAGCTCCTTCTCCCGGGCTGCGTCGAGGGCGGCGCCCGTCGGGTTCTGGGCCCTCGGGGTCAACACGCAGGCGCGCGCGCCCTTGGCGAGCGCCCGCTCGAGCGACGCCGGAAGCGGGCCGGAGTCGTCGAGGTCGACCGGCTCGAGGACGAGCCCCATCGCGCGCAGCAGGTGCAGCACGCCGAGGTAGCCCGGGTCTTCGACGGCCACCCGATCGCCCGGGCGCAGGTGGGCGGTGAGCGCGCGCTCGATGCCGTCGAGCGCGCCACTCACGACCGAGAGGTGCTCGCTCGGCAGCCGGTCGCCCGAGAGGTCGGCCCGGGCGCGCTCGAGGAGCTCCGGCAGGTGGACCTGCTCGGCGTAGAGATGCGGCTCCGCCCGGCTCCGGGCCAGGGCCGTGAGCGCCGGGGCCAGATCGGGGAGCAGGGCCGGGTCGGGGTTGCCCGCCGCGAGGTCGAGGACGCCGGCCGGGACGACCGGGAGTGCCCCCGTCGCGACGGGCGGTGCCGCGCTCACCCGCGTGCCGCGGCGCCCCTCGGCGACCACCAGGCCCCGGCTGCGCAGCTCCCGGTAGGCGGCCGCCACCGTGGTCGGGCTGACCGAGAGCTCGGTGGCGAGCCCCCGCACCGTGGGGAGGGCGTCTCCGGGCGCGAGGCTGCCATCGCGGATGCCGCGCTCGGCGCTGGCCAGGATCTCGTCCGCCGTGCTGCCCCGGATGCGATATTGTTTCATCACGCTCCAGTTTACGTTACAGCACAAACGACCCCAACCACCCAACCTTCCAGCCGACCACCCAGAGCGGGGTCCCCGCGGAGGATCGATGCTCCCCACCATCGGAATCCTGATCTTCGACGGCGTCGAGGAGCTCGACTTCGTCGGCCCCTGGGAGGTCTTCACGGCGATCCGGATGGTGAGCGACCCCTTCCCGGTGGTCACCATCGCCGAGCGCAAGAAGCCGATCGCCTGCAACAAGGGCCTGCGCGTGCTCCCCGACCACGGCTTCGACGACGCGCCCGCAATCGACGTGCTGCTCGTCCCCGGAGGCCAGGGGACGCGCCGGGAGGTCTCGAACCCGGTGCTGATCGACTGGATCCGCAAGGTCGGGGCCTCGTGCCAGTGGGTCACGAGCGTCTGCACCGGTGCGCTGCTGCTCCACGAGGCGGGCTTCGCCCGCGGCCGGCGCGTCACCACGCACTGGGGCTTCGTCGAGTCGCTGAAGGAGCGGGGCGAGGTGACCGTGCTCGACGGGCCGCGCTTCGTGCGGGACGGAAACCTCGTGACCTCGGCGGGGGTCTCGGCCGGCATCGACATGGCGCTCTGGCTCACCGGCCAGCTCACGAGCCCGGACACCGCGCGCAAGGTCCAGCGCTACATCCAGTACGATCCGGCGCCGCCGTACACGGCCGAGGCCTGATCCGGCCGCCGAGCCGGCGGAGCCGGTGCCCGAATCGGTGGGGAACGGCGCTCTGCTAGCGTCCTCGCCATGACGAACGGAACCCTTCCGGCGGTCGCCCTGGCCGCCGTTCCCGGTCGCCGGCGAGCGACCCTCGACCTCGCCCGCGAGGTCGAGAAGCGTGGCTTCCAGGGGATCTACTGCGCGAGCTTCGGCGACGGCATGGGTCTCTCCGAGGCGCTCGCGCTCACGACCGAGCGTGTCGGGCTCGGCACGATGATCGCCAACATGTACTCGCGGGCGCTGCCCGACTACGCCCAGACCGCCTCGATGATCCACGAGCTGTCGGGCGGTCGCTTCCACTTCGGCGTGGGCGTGAGCCACGCTCCGCTCAACGCCCGGCTCGGCGTCTCGACGGGCAAGCCGCTCTCCGACGCGCGCGAGTTCGCCGAGAGCTATCGCAAGCAGGAGCGCTTCGCGGGGCCGCTGCCGCCCCTCGTGCTCGCGACCCTGCGCAGGAAGATGGTGGCGCTGGCCGGCGAGGTCGCCGACGGCATCGTGTTCGCGAACGCCTCCCTCTCCCACGTCCGCGAGTCCCTGGCCGAGCTTCCGGCGGCGAAGCGCGAGGATCCGGGCTTCTTCGTCGGCAACATGATCCCCACCTGCATCAGCGACGACCGCGAGGCGGCGATCGCGCGCAACAAGAAGACCATGCTCGGCTACGTGATCCTGCCCAACTACCGCAACTACTGGCGTGAGGCGGGCTACGTCGAGGAGATGGACGCCCTGAAGGAGGCCGCCGAAGCCGGCCGCCGGGACGACCTGCCCGGACTGATGAGCGAGCGCTGGCTGACCGACGCCACCCTCGTCGGGACGCCCGCCGAGGTGCGCGAAGGCGTCGAGGCCTGGCTCGATGCGGGGGTGCGCACGCCCATGGTGGTGCCGTCGTCGGCGGCGGGCAACCAGATGAAGGCCTTCGAGGAACTCCTTGCCGCCTTTGCTTGAGCCCGCTGCGAGCGGCGGGCCCGGCGTGCCCGGGGATCCGCCGGCCGCCCTGCGCGCGCTCCTCGAGGCGCCCGGCCTCCGCGTGATGCCGTGCTGCTTCGACGCGCTGTCGGCCCGACTGATCGAGCGCGCGGGGTTTCCGCTCACCTTCATGAGCGGCTTCGCCGTGGCCGCCGCGCGGACGGCCCTGCCCGATACCGGCCTGCTCTCCTACGGCGAGATCCTGGATACCGGGCGCTCGATCTGTGACGCCGTGTCGATCCCGGTGATCGGAGACGCCGACACCGGCTACGGCAACGCGGTGAACGTGAAGCGGACGATCCGCGGCTACGCCCGGGCCGGCTTCGCCGCCGCCATGATCGAGGACCAGCTGGCACCCAAGAGGTGCGGCCACACCCGGGGCAAGGACGTCGTGGGCCGCGCCGAGGCGGTGGCGCGCCTGCGGGCCGCCGTCGACGCCCGCGACGAGGGGGAGGACCTCCTGATCCTCGCCCGGACCGATGCGCGCGCGGTGCACGGGCTCGACGAGGCGCTCGACCGCGCCAAGGCGTTCCGCGATCTCGGCGCCGACATCCTCTTCGTCGAGGCACCCGAGACCGAGGCCGAGCTCGAGCGGATCGCGCGCACCCTCGAGGGCGCGCCGCTCCTCGCGAACCTGGTCGAGGACGGCGACACGCCCCTGGTGCCGCACGATCGGCTCGAGGCGCTGGGCTTCAAGATCGCGGCCTATCCGCTGACCCTGCTCGAGAGCGCGGCGCGCGCCATGCAGGGGGCGCTCGCAGCGCTCTCGCGCGGCGAGAGCACCGGGCACGACACGCGGCTCTCCTTCGGCGAGCTGCGCGAGCTGGTGGGCTTTCCCGCCTACGACGAGGAGGCGGGGCGCTACGAGTCGGACTCCGGATGACCGCCTTCGCACGAGTCGCCGTGCTGTTCCCCGGATCCATGGGCGGTGCGGTTGGAGCGGCGCTGGCCGCCGGGGGAAGCCGGGTCGGCTCGGTGCTCGAGGGTCGCAGCGACGAGACGCGCGAGCGCGCGCGAGAGGCCGGCATCAGCGCGTGGCCCGACCTCGATGCCGCCCTGCGCGAAGCCGATCTCGTGCTCTCCATCCTGCCGCCCTCCGAGGCCACGGCCCTGGCCCGAGCCTGCGCCGAGTCGATGTCGCGATCGGGGCGTCGGGTCCCCTACGCCGAGTGCAACGCGATCGCGCCGGAGACGAGCCGGGAGATCGCCGGGATCCTCGCCCTCGGCGACGACTTCATCGACGGCGGAATCATCGGCGGGCCTCCGCAGCCCGGAGCCTCGGGGACGCGGCTCTACGTGAGCGGCCCGCGAGCCGAGGAGCTCCTCGCCCTCGACGCGCCGGAGCAGGGGATGATCGTCCGTTCGCTCGGCCCGGAGGTCGGCCGCGCATCGGCCATGAAGATGAGCTACGCGGCGCTCACCAAGGGCACGATGACCCTCCAGGCCGCGGTGCTGATGCTGGCCCGTCGGCACGGACTCGCCGAGCCCTTCGCCGAGGAGCTCCAGGCTTCCCAGGCCGCGGCCTGGAAGCGCATGGGCGTGCTCCCCTTCCTGCCCGCCGACGCGGGCCGCTGGATCGGCGAGATGGAGGAGATCGCAAGGACCTTCCGCGAGGCGGGTCTTCCCGGTGGCTTCCACGACGCGGCCGCCGACGTCTATCGGGCCATGGCGGCGACTCCCTTCGCCCGGGAGACGCGCGCCACGGTGGATCGCAGCCGCAGCCTGGAGGAGGCGATCGCCGCCTTCCTCGAGGCTGCGCAGAAGCTCTCGGAGGAATCGTGATGCGCATCGCCGCGCTGCTCCTCGTCCTGGCTCCGCTCTTCGGTTGTGCCGGGCTTCCCGGGCTCTCGGGCGGCGCGGCTCCGAGCGATCCCGTGGCGCTGCACTTCGAGTCGATCGTGATCGACGGCCACTCCGACACGACGCCCTGGTTCCAGGACCCGGACTGGGACTTCATGGAGCGCCACGACGAGGGGCATCAGGACTTCCCGCGCATGCGCGAGGGAGGCCTCGACGTCCAGTTCTGGTCGATCTGGATGGGGCGCACCGAGGGACACGGCCGCGCCGTACGCGATGCCGTCGAGCGCATGGACTCGGTCCACGAGCTGGTGCGCCGGCACCCGGACGAGCTGGTGCTGGCGACGGACGTGGCGGGGATCCGCGCGGGCGTGGCCGAGGGCAAGGTGGTGTGCCTGATGGGCATCGAGGGCGGCCACATCATCGAGGACAGCCTGCCGGCCCTGCGCACCTTCCATCGCCTGGGCGCCCGCTACATGACGCTGACCCACTCGTTCCACACCGCCTGGGCCGACTCGTCGGGCACCAACGAGCTGCCCGAGCCCGAGCACGGCGGCCTCACCGACTTCGGGCGCGAAGTGATTCGCGAGATGAACCGGCTCGGCATGATGGTCGACGTCTCCCACGTCTCCGACGACACCTTCTTCGACGTGATCGAGACCACGAGCGCGCCGGTGATCGCGTCGCACTCCTCGGCCCGCGGCGTCGCGGACCATCCCCGGAACATGAGCGACGAGATGCTGCGCGCCCTCTCGGCGAACGGCGGCGTGGTGATGATCAACTTCTACTCCGGCTACATCGACGAGGCGCTGGTCGAGCCCGTCCGCAACGTGTTCCGCAGCCTGGGTCCGCGCTTCGGCGAGCTGCGCGAGCGCTACGCCGACGATCCAAAGGGCCGGCGACGCGCGTACCGCGATCTCATGGCGGGCGTCGACATCCCGCAGACGAGCCTCTCGGTGCTGCTCGACCACTTCGACCACGCCATCGCCGTGGCCGGGGCCGACCACGTGGGGCTCGGGGCCGACTGGGACGGCGTCGCCTCCATGCCCGAGGGGATGGACGACGTGAGCAAGCTCCCGGCGCTGACGGCGGGCCTGCTCGAGCGCGGACACTCGCCCGAAGTCGTCCGCAAGGTGCTCGGCGAGAACCTCCTGCGCGTCATGGCCGCCGTCGAGGCCGCCGCGGAGGGCGTCCCGGCCCCGTGAACCCGGTTCCCTCCTGGCGCGTACTACCTGCGCAACCAAGGAGGACCCCGGATGGCATCGTCGACTCCCGTGCGCAGGCCCGGCCTGCTGCGTTCCCGTGAAGAGCGTCTCGTCGGCGGCGTCTGCGGCGGCCTGGCCGAGTGGCTCGGCTGGAACCCGACGCTCGTGCGTCTGCTCTTCGTGGGCGTCTCGGTCGCCTCGGCCGCCTTCCCCGGGATCCTCGTCTACGTGCTGCTCTGGATCCTGATGCCCGAGCGCCGCGGCGTCGACTGGGAGGTCTAGCCCTCCGAGTTCGCCCGCAGGCGCGCGATCACGGAGACGTTGCCCCCGGGTAGCCCCAGCCGGAGCGCGCCCTGGTCGAGGGCGTCGAAGGCGAGGGACAGGGCCCGGTTCAGCGCGCCTCTCGCCTCGGCGAGCCCGTCGGGCTTCGGCACCCGCGACTCCGCCTCGAGCCACTCGTAGCCGAAGCGTTCGAGGAGCCGGCGCAGGGTGCGCACGCGGAACTCGTAGAGGTGGTAGGGCGAGAGCGTCTCGCCCTCGGCCGGGAACTTGAGGGCCCGGAGCAGCCCCGACGCGTCGAGGCCGAGGCCGCGCAGGACGGGAAGGCCGAGCCGCAGCGTCCGGAAGTAGACGGAGTCGACGTAGGTCGGGACCTCCACGACCAGCAGGCCCCCGGGCCGGACGAGCCGCGTGGTGGCCTCGATGGCGGCGGCGGGCGAGCGGACGTGCTCGAGCACGTGGCCCATGTAGACCACGTCGAAGCGTTCCTCGGGGAGGCTCGGATCGGGAAATGCCCGCCGCTCGACGTCGAGGCCCAGGGTCTCCCGGGCGTGGCGGGCGCCGATCTCGGTGATCTCGATGCCGCGGACCTTCCAGCCGCGGTCGCGGGCGAGCTTCAGGAAGTAGCCGCCGGCGCAGCCGATCTCGAACAGGGATCCCACGGGCGCCCGGGCCTCGATGCGATCGAGGAGGCGTCCGTAGCGTTCGAGCAGGCGATCGAAGCTGTCGAAGTAGCTGTCCGCCGACAGGCACGAGTCGTAGTCCTCGTCGAAGTAGTCGTCGTCGTAGAGTGAGGCGATGGCCTCCTCCGAGGGCGCGGGGCGCACCTGCACCAGGCTGCACCGACCGCAACGATGGAGGTCGTAGTGCGCTCCGGCGTGGGCGTACATGTCGGTCACGTAGGCCCGGAGGTCGTCCGCGCCGCACAGGTCGCAGGGGGCGCTCACGAGCCGCCGCCGAAGAGCTCCCGGGCGCGCAGCCGCAGCACCGTGACGTAGCCCTGCCAGAGCTGCCACCAGCCGAGCTTCGAGTCCCCGCGCACGCGGTCGGAGAACACGACGGGAACCTCGCCCACGCGAAGCCCCCGGCGATGGGCGCGGAAGAGGATCTCCTGGACGATGGCCGGACCCGGCGACCGCAGGCTCTTCGGATCGAGCCGCAGCAGGGCCTCCCGCCGGTAGCTTCGAAAGCCCGAGTTGGCGTCCCGGACTCCGATTCCGAACACCAGGCGGATGTACGCGTTGGCCGCCGTCGTGAGCCAGCGTCGCCAGAGGGCGCGGTCGGTGTCGCTCCCCCCGTGCACGAAGCGCGAGCCGAGCATCACGTCGTGGTCGTCGAGCCCGGACAGCAGGCTCGGGATGTAGCGGGGGTCGTGGGAGAAGTCGGCGTCCATCTCGACGATGCGGTCGGCGCCGCGATCGAGGGCGGCCAGGAACCCTTCCCGCCCGGCGTGGCCACGGCCCTTCTCGCCTTCGCGCAGGAGGACGTCGCCGAAGCCGTTGCGCCTCGCGTACTCCCGGACCCGTTCGGCGGTTCCGTCGGGCGACGCATCGTCCACCACGAGCACGTCCAGATCCGGAACGCCGAGCTTGCGGATCTCGTCGAGCAGGGGCCCCACGTTCTCGCACTCGTCGTACGTGGGAACGACGACGAGGGTCTTCACGTCGCTTCCAGCACGCGCCGCAGGGCCGAGAAGACCTGCTCTACGTCGATGGCCTCGACGCAGGTCCGGGTCCGATCGCACTCCCGCTTGTAGCAGGGGTGGCAGTCGATCTTCGGAACGACCTTCTCTCCGCGTCCGTAGAGCTCGATCTCCTGGGGACAGGTCGAGCCGAAGATCGCCACGACGGGTCGCCGCACGGCCAGGGCCAGGTGCATCGCGAGTGTGTCCCCCGTCACGACCGCTGTGCAGCGCTCGATGATGGCGGCGAACTCGCAGAGCGAGTCGGTGCGACCCGGGTCGACGAGGGCCACCTCGCCGAGAGCGCCGACTTCGCGCGCCGGCCCTTCGTCACGAGCCCCGGCCAGCAGGACGCAACGCAGTCCGAGTCGTTCGCTCACCCGGTCCGCGAGCTCCGCGAAGCCGTCCGGGCGCCACGCCTTGTAGGCGAAGACGTCTCCCGCACCGACGTTCAGCCCGATCAGCCGCTCGCCCTTGCCGACGCCGGCGCTCGAGAGGCGCCGCTGCGCGGCCGCGCGGTGGCCGTCGAGAAGGCGCAGCTGGTAGTCCTCGCCCTCGAAGGGCAGCCCCGCCATGTCGAAGCAGAGCTGCTGGTAGCTCTTCTCGTTGCGCCGGAACTTGAGCTCGTCGTCCAGCCCGAGGCGAAAGGCGTACTCCGAGTCGGGGTGGGCCGGTTGCAGGGCACCGGACGCGTCCATGAGAAACCCGCGCTTCTCCGTGGCTTCGATGCGGGCCGCGAGCCCCGTGGCCGCCGGCTCCTTGTCCAGGCAGATCAGCTGGTCGAAGCGCTCGGCCGGCAGGTGCGCGAGGGTCTCGACGTCGAGAGCGAGCACGCGATCCAGCGCCTCGAGCCCCGCGAGCAGCGGGGCTGCGGCCGGTCGCGTCAGCCACGTGATGTGCGCGTCGGGGTGGGCCCGTCGGAGCGCTTCGAGCAGGGGCGTGGTGCGCAGGACGTCCCCCGTCGCGCCCAGCTTGATCACGAGGATGCGCGCCCCGATCGGATCGTGGTGGGGACAGCCCTCGCACGCGCGCCGATGCCGACAGGGACGGTCTCCCAGATAGTGTCGGCAATCGGTGTGGACGACGGGCAGGGGCATGCCGGGTCAGTCCGCGTCGAGGCCCGCAGCGCGGATCCCGATGGGGAGTGCGGGCGTGGTCCGCGTCGCCTTGGGAGGGCGGAGTCCCAGCTTGCGGCGGAGCCAGCACCAGAGGTGGTGTGCGTAGTGTCGGGCGTAGGCCACGTGGTGATGGCTGCCCGATCCCAGACCGTGGACGGCATCGACGCCGATGCCGAGCGCCGTGCAGACGGGCGCCGGCAGCCGCGAGAAGAGCTCCGGGCGGACGCGGTCGCGCCACGTCTTCGGAAGGAGCGGCATCAGCTTGAACAGCGTCTCGTAGCCCTTGAAGGTTCGCGCTCGCTCGGGATCCCGGGCCAGATTGCTCGCGAAGAAGTCGCAGTCGAAGCCCTCTTCCAGCCGATCGACCTGCTCCCGGGTGGCCAGGCCCGCCTTGAGCACCTGATCGACCATCTCGACGCCGGGCAGCAGGTTCGTCCAGTAGGACTGGATCCGATACGGCGTGTGCTCGGCGTAGAGGCGTCGTGCCGACTCCTGCGCTCCGGCGGGCTCGCCGGGCAGGTCGAACATGTGGTCGCACTTCACGCGGAGCTTGTGGCGGATCATGGCGTCCAGGGCCCGCTCCACGGTCTCGGTCTTCTCGTATCTGCGGACGCTCTGGTACTTGTACTCGTCGTCCGCCGACTGGATGCCCATCTGCACGGAGGAGCATCCGGCGTTGGCGAGGTGACTCGCGATCTCGTCGTCCATGTAGCGCGGGTGGACGAGGCAGTGGAAGGGGAGACCGATCTCCCGGCGGTAGCGGTCGAGGAACGCGCGGATCCAGTCCTTGTCGACGGTGAAGACGTCGTCTTCGAAGTCGACGAAGCGGAGCCGGTAGCGGCGCTTGGCCAGGAGCAGCTCGTGCATCACGTGCTCGACGCTGCGCTGGCGGACGTAGCGGCCCTTCTCCCGCTTGTTCTCGGGCAGGTTGGCGAAGAAGTTGTTGAAGCAGAAGGTGCATCGGTAGGGACAGCCGCGCGCGGCCATCAGCATGTAGAAGTCTCCGATGCGGACGTGGTCCTCCCAGATCTCCTTGTCGCAGAAGGGGAGCGCGTCGAGATCCTGGACGAAGCCGGTCTGGGGCCCGCGGACGACCTGGCCATCCGGCGCCCGGAAGCGGGTGTTGGGAATCGGTGCGGTGGCGCCTCCTCGCTGGACCGCCCGGAGGATCTCCGGAAACGCGACGTCTCCTTCGCCGACGCAGACGTAGTCGACGAAGGGCTGGGCGAGGACGCGGTCGGGCACCGCGGAGGCGTGCACGCCGCCGAAGACGATGCGCGTCTCGGGCAGGAGCTGGCGCGCTTCCTCCGCGACCGAGAGCATCCAGCGATAGGTCCCCGTCAGCGGCGAGAAGGCGATCACGTCCGGCTGCTGGTCGACGATCGCCTGGATCACCTGGTCGCGGTCGTCGAACCAGGGCGAGAGCCTGGGGACGCGCAGGTTGTAGCGGTCGTCGAACAGCGCGGCGCTGTAGGCCAGCCCGACCTCGTGCCCGTCCCGTCGAGCGAGGGCCGCCAGCTGGCCGATGCCCAGCTGCTCCATCCCGAGTGCGACGAACGTGACCTGCAAGGGGGCTCCTGGGACCAGCTACCGGGATCCGGAATCGGGCCGGGCCGTGCCGGAAACGCTTCAGTATACGACGGGTTGGCGCTGCGAAGGGCCTTTGGGCGCCTCACTCTCCCCCTGGGGTCGCCTTCGGTGCCGCAGGCGGGAAGCCCCGCTCGGATGCCGCCCGCAAGAGCTCACGAGCCCGCTCTTCGTCGCCGTCGAACGAGGCCATGACGCCCAGGTAGAACCAGGCCAGGCCCTCCTCCGGAGCCTCGGTCCGGCGCGCCTCGAGCATTCGTCTGGAGGCATCCGGGGCCAGGCGGAGCCAGTTCGCGGCCACGTAGTGGGCGGGGTCGACCCGGCTCTCGCGGCCCCGTTCGGAGGCGCGGCGCGCGGCTTCGCGATCGCCCGCCTGCGCCCACAGGTCCTCGAGCACGAGGTAGGCGAAGGGCGTGCGCGCATCGATCGGCTCGAAGAAGTTCGGCGTGGAGTCGATGGCCTGCTCCACGAATTGCGCGGCTCGCCCCGGGTTCCCCATCTGCCGGTGGATGTCCGCCAGGCGCAGCTGGTGGGCGCAGAGATCGAGGAAGAAGATCTGGCGCGGAGCCGCCTCGGCATCCCGCATGGCCTGGAAGGCCGCTTCCTTTCGACCCGACGCCATGTGTTCGGCGGCCAGCCGATAGTAGAACTCGTCGGTCGGGTGGTTCTCGAGCAGGGCCTCGTAGAGTGCCGTGCCGCTGCGCCAGTGGGAGCGGACCTCGGCCGCGACGAGGAGGAGGGCCCCGAAGCCGACGACGGCCGCGAGGACGAGGGGCAGGCGCAGGGCGCCGGCGCGCCCGATCGCTTCGGAGAGCCCCACGCCCAGGAGCAGGCAGAGCCCGATCAGCGATTGGTAGACGTAGCGGTCGGCGGCGAGGATGGGGATGTCCGAGAACCACGCCGCGAACACGCAGAGCGGGAGGATCGTCGCGCCGTACCAGGCGAGGCCGAAGAAGAGGGTGCGGCGTCCGGACGCGAAGGCGTAGACGGTGAGAGCCACGAGCCCGACTCCCGCCGACGCGAGGACGAAGAAGGATGCGGGCAGCGCGCCCGGCTCGGGGAGCGGATAGAAGACGCCGAGCTCGACGGGCGCGAGCGCCTTCATCACGTAGAAGGAGACGTTGTGGAAGCCGATCACGGCCCACTCGAGGGGGCCGAAGGCATAGGTCGTGGCGAAGGGATTCGGCTGCGAGAAGTGGATCGATGCGGCCTGGACGAAGACGAGTGCCACCCCGAACGCGAGCTTGTCGGGCACGCTCGCGCGCAGGAAGGCCAGGAGCCCGCCGAGGCCCACCGGCCTTCGCCAGTAGTCGATCAGCACGAGCAGGGCCGGGAGCGTGATTCCGGCCGTCTTCGACAGGCAGGAGGCGGCGTAGAGGCCGACGCTCGCCCACATCCAGGGTCCGAGCCGTCCGTCCGGCTCCTCCCGACCGCGCACGTGCCGCAGGTAGGCGGCGATCGAGAGCAGGAAGAAGAAGAGGAAGAGGACGTTCTTCCGGCTCGTCACCCAGGCCACCGACTCGACGTTGAGCGGATGGATGCCGAAGGCGAGCGCGCCCACGGTCGCCGCCAGGCGGTCTCTCGTGAGCGCCGTGAAGAGCCCGAACACCAGCCCCGTATTGGCCAGGTGGAGCCAGAGGTTGGTCCGGTGGTAGCCCCGGGGCTCGAGCCCGAAGAAGTGATGGTCGACCGCGAAGCTCAGGTAGGTGAGCGGGAAGTACCGCATCTCGTGGCGGTCTTCGAGGAAGAGGTGTCGCAGGCCATCGAGGGAGAGGCTGCGGATCCCCGGATTGGTCACGACGGCATGGACGTCGTCGAGACTCACGAAGGGGTAGTCGAGAGCCGGCGCGAACAGGAGAAAGGTCGGCACCCACGCGACCGCGAGCCCGAGCAGCGAGCGGGTCGAGGGACTGGCCTCGCCGAGGAGCCTGGACGCAGCGTGCATGGTCGGCGGGTAGGGTACCCTCTCGCTCCCTGATGCCTTGGATGAGCCGCCCGCTCCTGTGGTGCCTGGGGGCACTCCTCGCGGCTCGCCTCGTCGTGATCGTCTGGGGCGTCGGCCGCGGGCTCGAGCTCGGCGACGAGGGATTCTTCCTGCTCAACCTGCGAGAGCCCGCGCAGGCTCCGCCGCTGTTCGCGTTCTACGCGATGACGTCCTGGATCGACGCCCTGCGCCAGGTGGACATCGTCGGGGTCCGCTGGCTGCGCATCGCTTGCGAGTGCCTGGCCTCCCTGGCCCTGGTTGCCGGGGCGGCCTTCTGGGTGCGGCGCCGGCTCCTGCCGGAAGGAGCCCCGGGCCTCTTCGCGCTCGTCGCGATGGCCGGTGTGGGCGGCTTCGTGACCACCGCGAGCCGGGCCTTCGGATACAACGATCTCACCAACCTGTGCACCTTCGTGGCGACGTCGCTCTTCCTCGTGCTGGACGCCCAGCCCGAGGGATCGCGCCCGTCGCGACTCCGGCTCCTGGCCTTCGTCGTGGGCTTCGCCCTCGGCTTCCAGCTCCTGGTCAAGTTCCCGCCCGCGCTGGTGCTGCTCGCCGTGCTCGCCTTGCTCGTCGGCTTCGCGTCGCCGGCGACGCGCATGGATCGGTTGGCTTGCGTCGCTTCGATGCTCGCGGGCTTCGCGATCATGCCCCTGGCCTTCGCCGCCGGGGAAGGTGCCGCGGGCCTCGCCGTGCGCTTCGAGCTGATCGAGGTGACGAACCGGCTCATCGGCTACGGAGTCGGCGAGATCCTGCTGCGCTACCTGGTCGCCGACGTCGACGCGTGGGCGCAGCTTCTGGTGTGGATCCTGTCGATCGCGGGCCTGGAGCGGCTGGCCCGCGGGCGCCTCGCGTCGTCGCCGGACGTACGGGATCGGGCGCTGGCCATCGCGTTGGTGGGGACGGCGGCGCCGATGGCCTGGGTGGCCTCCGTCTGGCACCCGTACTGGCTCGAAGGCTCCGTGATCCACCTGTTCTGCTCTGCCCTGGTGATCGCGCTCGGGTTCGGCCTGCTCTCGACCCACGTCCGGCACGAGGCGGGGGCGGCGCTCGGGCCGCTCGTCCCCGTGGCGCTGCTCGCGGTTCTGCCCTTCGTGTTGATCGCCGGCACCAACGTCCCGCTCTCCCTGCGGCTGCCGACGCATCTACTCCCCCTCTCCCTCGCCCTCGTGCTCCTGCTCGCGGACCTCGGACACCGGGGTCTTCGTCGCAGCGCACTCGCCGCGCTCGGGGTGCTCGTCGCGTCGACCTCGTGGGTCTTCGTCGAGCACCAGCTGCGGGCGCCCTACGGACTGCCCTCGGGGCTGGCCGACCAACGAGAGGCTCTCGAGGGTGCACCCGGCATCCGCGTGGACGCGAAGAGCCGGGCCTTCCTGGAGACCGTGCGCAGCGA
>JAAUYD010054605.1_pt1 | contig 14009 bp, 12 predicted proteins | sample 7278101 | NCBI WGS metagenome assembly JAAUYD01 (sample SAMN14350128, study PRJNA611818) | marine sediment metagenome | isolation source: surface marine sediment (0.6m) | place: French Polynesia: Moorea | collected 2018-08
CTGTCAGCTAATTTGCTAATGGCAGATAAGTCGAAGAGCACCATCCACTCTAGGGAAGCAGGCAGGGTTTGTAGTATTTCAGATACCAACATTTTCTCATTTAACTCCAGTCGTAGATGTGAGTAATTATTTCTCTTAGGAATGAACTAAGTTATTAGAATTTGTTAGTTGTTTCCACTGACTGAAAAATTGTGGATTTAATAAACTGAGATTAGCGTAAAGATAGGCTTTTGCCTCTAGGGTTTTGGACTGTTGGTAAGTTAATTTTATATGATGTAATCCTGTAAAAAATATTCTTTCATATTTTGCTCCTAGTAATTGAGACAATTTGAGCAGATTGCTAGGCCACAAATCTTGACGATCTTTTTGTCTAATATATCCAGGATAAGCTAATAAACTATCTCTTTTTTCAGGAATACACAGATTATTTTCTACTAAATAATCTAATAATAATTGCCATCTTGGTTCAAATTTAGGTTGTCTATTGAAATAACATTCTAATCCAATTTTGGGTCTGACAGACTCGCCTACATCTATGTCTAAGTCAATTCTTTCTGCAAAACTCGATATTTTGTCCAGAAGTTCTTTTAGTGGCTTTAAAGAACCTTGCCAATTGATTTTAGTCAAGTATTCTAATATTTGTTTTGGAGAAATATTGCGAATACATACTCTAATCAAATCCGATTTTCTCGATAGCATTACGCCAATTTGAAACACATAAGCTTCTGATGGTAATAGATCGATACACTTGAATAATTGACGCTCTACTTGGGGAGATATGTCGCGATCGAGCAGAACTTTTAAGGCATTTTGAGTTATCCATTGATGTGAATTTGTTTCTCGATCTTTTGGAGCGTTCTCTGAGGAAGAGAAAGTGGAATAAATCGGTTGCGGGCCAAAAAAACAACTGGGAATGGGTATGGTAGTAAGAGAGTCATCAATGTCAAACTCCAGCCAAACATTATTTATCCGATGGTATAAAGGGGAAGTTTCTGTATTCCAAACGGTGCTAAAGTTCTGGATGCTATTCCAGATTGAATGAGACCCCAGTAAGTCGGGTAAAGTAATTGAATATTTATTGTCACTTGCTAAAATTTGACGACCTGCTTCAGTAGCATCGGCACAAATTAAAAAGTCAGCACGAGCTTCTTTAATTCCCAAGCGACACTCGAAACCAAAAAAAGAAGTTATTGCACTTGGTAAAATTCGGGCGACAGTATTAATATTTGACCAGTTGTCTGAAGAAATTAATTGAGAAGAAATGTCAGGTCTGAGAACTTTTAAATAATCTGTCAGGGAATTATTTACCGCAGTATTCATAATAAGTCATCCAAAAGCTTTTTAACAATATTTCTAACTAAAATTTGAAGCTAGAAAAACAATTCTGAAAAGTTTTTAATCGTAATTTCGATCGACTCCAGATTTAATCTCAAATTCTGGAATCTTTTCCAGTCTGGTTTGGTCTAAATTGTATTGTTCGCAGATTAAACTTATCCGAGGCTCAGAACATTTGACCTCATTGACCGAATGCATTAAATTGCCCAAAAAATATATTAGAGTATTTCTTCGAGGTTGAATTTGTATAACCTTATCTTCGCTAGGTTGCAATACTAGTTCTCCTCCTTGGATGTCTTCTGGCACTTGGACGTACAAGACACTCACAAGATTGGGATTTGTATAAACCATGTCATAAGAGGAAATGCTACAGTCCACGTGCGGTTCTACGCGAGTTTCTCCTTCCAAGACCAGGGGATTGAGATAGAAGGCGTTACAGGCTTGCTTGAGAGCTATTTTCAAATAGGGCGCAAAAAAAGGAAACTGGCGCTCGACTTCTGCCATACCCGATCGCTTGAAGATGACAGAGAACCCCTTAGTTCCAGCAAACCCTTCACTGAGCTGACTTGCACTTAAATAGGGACTCGACAGGATCTGCGATCGCAACTCACTCAAGTACTCGTCCTCAAATAGATCGCGTTTTTGTGCGTAACATTTAATCGGCGTTGCTTTTATCGCTTCTTTTATCGCGGTCGAGCGCGATTTTTTCTGGGCAAGCTGCACGTATTCCTGATAAGAAACCGAGACAGTTTTATTTCCCTTTTCGATCGGGGGAGTAAGATAATCGATCGCAGTTTCCATATTTTCAGTTAAGATGCCCTTTTTGACTCCCGTTTGAATTAGTTCGATCGCGCAATCAGGCAAACAAAATATTTCCATCAGGGTAGCTAGTTTGAGAACTCGATCGTGATCCCAATTGGCAATTCCCTGCTCTGATTCTATTTCATTGACCCCATCTCTCAAATAAAGAGCTTGTCCCCAAAGCAACTGTCCTTGCTGAGTTACTCCCAAAGAATTTGCTGGCAATGGTAGAGCTTTTCTGGCATGGCGATAGGTTGCCAGATCGAATAATTGAAATCCCAGAGAACTTAAAAATAAGTCTATTTCACTGAAAGTAGGTTGATTGCGAAGAGAGGAATGAAATAAAACTTCAATGCTCAAACCCAGCACCGATCGTTGTAAAAACTCAACCGCACCCTTTAATACATCTAACTCACTTCCTTCTATATCTAGTTTGATAAAGTCAATGTATTCAATACCTTCTTCTGTGGCGAATGAATCTAGATCGACTGTCTCCAGTTCAATAGTTTTGATTACTTTCATTTGTTCGCCATGTTCGTCTGGAAAGCGACGCAAAAAGTTCGTATTTGCTGGATAAAAACTAGACGAACCACCCCACTGACAAACTGAAAAGTTACGTTTTTCTTTTCGCTGTCCGAGAGCAACTGGATAAAATTTCAGACCTCGATCGCCAAATTGCTGATTGAGCTTTTCACATTCTTCTAGATCTGGTTCAAATCCTATTTGGATTATTCGATCGCCATAAAATTTCCAGTGAGGTTCAAATCCTCCCCTTGCTCCCAGATCCAAAACTAAAAGGGGTCGATCGGAAAAGGCTAGAGTGCGATCGACTAAAAATTGAGTCATCCTCGGATCAGAATTAATACGTTCGAGTGCCATCGCAATAATGCTTGAAGTTTTTTTACAGGAATAAAGTTAACTGAGAGCGCCCTCAAGTATAGCTAAGTCACGAACTTCTCCATTTTTGACCGCGTAACCGTCGCCAATTTTCCAGGGTATAACTTGAGTCGAGGCTCCTAAATTCTTCAGTTCCGCTTCTACTTGGGCAATAAGTTGCTCGTCGTTAACTCCAGGTTGGCCGATTTCTGCCCAACTATGTGCATAAGGTAAGCAAGCTTTGGCTCCGACAATTGCACAAACTTTGGCTACTCCTTTTGGCCCCAGTAGAGCTACATATTCTCCTTCTTCTTTATTAGTGACGGAAAATATTTGTGGATTGCTGAGTAAATTGGCGACAATATCTATGCCCCAACCAGATAGATTTGTACCAATAGAATTGTAAGATAAGGGTTGAAAATTACTCAATAGAAGGTCTACAGTGCCAATTTTTTCTTTCACGTATTCGGCTACTTCAAACATTGACTTCATTGGCTCTTGTCCCGCATCAATCAAGAACCAAGAAGTGTAGTATTCCGTGCGCAGCAGATAGGTATTGCCCCAATTTCTTAAATCTGGATGTATGGGTCGAGCGAACTCTGGGACTAAAGGTTGTTCGCCATAAAAAGGTAAAACGTGAATTTCAATATCCCCGATCGCGATCGGTTCGGCATACCAGTCAACAGCAATAACATTGGTAAATCCTAAACTTTTCAGTCTGGCTTCCATATCCTCGCACATAATTGTTGCCCGAGGTACTTTGGGAACAAAAATCGGAGTTTCGGGAGCAAACATCATTAGGGTGGGATAGTGCCAGTGGTCGTAGTGGGGGTGAGAAATTAAAATTCCATCCACACTTCCTTCCAATTGAGCGCGACTGATATCTGACTTTAATTGAGGAATACCGTAGTTGGAATGGAGATGGGGGTCTACAAGAATTCCTGTAGTCTTGGTTCGATAAAGTAAGCCGGCGTGTTGGAGGCGAAAAACTCCAGGAGTTTCTGGGGGAACTGAACTTTTTTGATGTTCTCGTTCTTTGACTATGCTACATTTAATTAATTTGTCCAACAACTCGATAGTCGGTTCGCTAATTTGCTGACAAATTTGGTCGTAGGACAAATTGGATTGAGCGCAGAGATAGAGGAGATTGTGTATATCTGGTAAGATTGACTCGTCTTTAATAATTTTCGTTCCACTTTTACCCAAGAAACTTGGAAATAGGGTATTGCTGTAATGCAACGCTAACAGAGGATTTTCTTGCGGGAAAAGAAACTCTTGCTTTAATGAAAAGCTTTCTTCAACGTTACTATAATTGATGTCAAAGAATTTTTTAGCCACTTCTTCGTGTTTTGTAGCCGCTTGCTCGATTGCTGTTCCTAAATTATGTGACTCAATAAAACGATCTAAAACTTCTTGAATAAAAGGCTGTATTACATAGCAAATGCGATCGCTTTCATTGATGGGACGTATTTGCGAGCCTCTAACAAAAGATATTACATTATTCACTCAAATTACTCCTAAAAAAAACTATCCGCTTTTTTAACACTTTTCTTCACCCTATTCTCAGAATATATTGCTTGCTCCTGTGAAGTGTTTTTTTGCAAGAATTGATTTACTGATTCAGCGCTCATTATTTTTACTTGCGATCGTGTTTGAATTGATTACACTTTTAATTTATCGATCGCTCTTAGATGAGTCAATCAGGAAAAGTTCGGAAAAATTCAGGTATTTATTCGGGAATTTAACGATTAGAATTCTGGCAATTTTCAGGGAATAGAGAACAGTTTTAGATTTGAGAATATTTATGCTGGCGCGAAACTTGATAGCAGCGATCGCTTATTTCCCCCGTTCCCTATTCCCTTATTCCCAAAGCAATACAGAGGGCAACAGCTTGGGATAAGCAATTCTCAACAGTTGGTAGCCAATGCCTGTAACTCCTTGAAAAAAGCCAGGATTGTATACTTTTGGAGGCAAGTCTGGGAAAACCATAAATGTACCTCTAGATCGAGATAGATTAAGTGTGTGGGTAACAGCTCGACCGACAAACTCCTCGAGGTCTGGGCGATCGAGTTTTTCAGATGCTACTAAAAGGGTTTCTAAACGACCTGAGTTACCCCAGCATAAATTATCTGCATTGTCAAGACAAAATCTTTGGGTTGTCTCGATCGCCACAGCAATTTGGTGCCGAATTTCTGGTGTATCGAGAACTGGCAACGCCCCCAATCGCCCCAATCCAATACCAGGAGCGCCATTAGCCCAACTGACTCGAAAAACAGGTTCTTCCGATCTCAAATCGGGCCAATTTTTCTCTTCTTCGCAGAAAAGACTTTGTTCGTATTCGATCGCTGCCACCGCACCGTCGAAAAATCGGGGATTTTGGGTCACTGCAAATAACTGCAACAGAGCATAAGCAATTCCTGCTGCACCTTGGGAAAACCCCGCTAATTGTTTGCCATTCCCAGTTTTCCAAGCTTGAGGCAGCTCTTGTGCGCTCGTTTGATGTTCTAGGAGATGTTCGCCACAAGCGATCGCTAGTTCCAAGGCATTATTAGAGGGGTTAGAAGTTTCTAACCGATGCAAGGCTAAAAGACTCAAAAGTGTCCCTGCTGTACCTTCTATGATGTCGAAAGTTTTATCTGCTGCGATCGAATCTGGAGTAATCCAAGAAGCAACTTTTCGAGCGTCTTGCAGTAATTCGGAGTTTTGCAGAAATTGACCGATTTGTGCGAAACCGTAAGCGATCGAACCGAGTCCAGTAGCTCCGCTTATTCCCAAAGCCCTTCTCAATCTAGCCACAGTATCGGAGTTGGGACCGTCAAGACTTTGGCGAAGTGTTTGTAAAGTTGCTAGAGCTAGATCTCCCCACTTGGAGTTGTCTGTAACCTTAGCTAAGGCAGCTAGAAATAGTGCTAGACCAGAACTCCCGTCATAAAGACTAGATCCTAACCCCTGAAGCTGAAAACTTTGGCTTTTGGCTGCATATCCCAGACCAACCCAGCTAACACTGCCATCGGCTGCGAATATAGCCCTTTGCTGCAAGTCTTCTGCAATCTTAATTGCACTTTCGACTAATTGCTCTGAAGTCAAAGATGCAGTTGTTTGTGGAAGTAGAGTATTGTCAGATGTTAAAGAATTTGGTTCTTTAACAAACCGAGAATAGAAAGATCCTCGAATAATCTCAATTTGTTGGGCTAGGTCGGCTTCTGTTAAATTTTTAATTCCCAACAGCATCCAATCGAAGCTAGGTTGTTCAAAAAGTTCTTCAATAACTACACCTTTCGCTAGAGGAAGGAAGTTTTGTGAAGAGTCAGCAGTAAAGAAGGGGATATCTGACTGTTCGAGTGCTTCTAATTCTGCTGCCAGTATTTCCCAGAAAAGCGGCTTTTCTTCAGTAGTCAGAAAAGCTCTACTCAAAACATCCAGACCAATACTGCGATCGATTCCAGAGCGTAACAAACTTGGCTGGTAAGATTGTTGCAAAATAGTTGCATAAATTCTCGTAGCGCGAAATAGATAGCGAACTTCCCGATCTGCCAAATTCATCAAGGGACTATCTGCCTCTAAAAGAGTACTTTGATGGAGAAGAAGAAAGCGGTACATCTGCTCGAAGCCTCCCACTAATTCTTCTAAATAGTCTTGGGGAGAAAGGGAAGTCCCGTTTAATATTGGTGCATTGTCTTGAAGCTGTACAGTAACTGTTTCACAGTCTACATCCATAGCATCTGTGTTGATGTTATTTAATTTCATCACAGATAATTCTTGCTCTTCGACTCCCCCCAAGCCGCTCAAATCCATAGCGAACCCGTTATTTCCTTGTTGGTCCCACTGAGGTAGCATCAAAGTTCTCGTCACCGATTCTTCGAGCTGACGACTTACCGTAGCAAAAGCATCAGAGCCCCTCTTCTCTAAAGTTTTCGTCTGATGACTTAATATGGTTTCTAGATCGATAATTACTGGATGTTCCCCACTGGCAATTAGATTTTCTAGGTGACAATCGGTTCCTCGTACCACGTGTATCAGGCATAATAGCATCCCCGATCGTTGATAAAAATTACGAGCTTCTTGTTTGTCAGCGCAAGGTCCTGATTCTACGTATTCCATCCAGCCATAGGTGGAATAATTGAGAATTTGAGGAAATTTGAACTGAAGAGGCGCACCGTGCTGGTTGCACCAATCTTGAAACTGATAAAAATATAAATCTGGAGACAGAGATTTGGGCTTGTAAATCAGTTTTAGCTCTGTATCAAACTTCACACCAATTACAGATCTTCCTCGATTGTGAGGGTCTGACAAACCTAGTTTGAGGTTTGCTACTTGCTTTAATGGGATTTTGGGTGAGAAGCGTCGTTTGATTTCAGACCAGTCTTTTGCCAACCTCTCGATAAATTCCGCACTTGCTTCTACCCAGAAATCAATGGCAATAGCTACTAATCGCCCCAGGACACTATATTCTTTAAATAAAGACAGTAAGTTATCTTCAAATAATTTATCTATAAAGGCGCGATATTTCTCGTCTCTGTTTTTACCTCCAATGCGCAGCAATAAAAAGTCGCGAACACTATCCCCTGACGATCGAAACTGAGAAAATTCCTCAAACAGAGTTCTGCCACAGATACTGGACAAACGTAGTAATAAATTGCGATCGAGAGATGTTTTGGCATCTTCGCCGAGCAATTCGAGATCTGCACCAACTAGCTTGGAGAGTTTGTTCTTAGCTACTTCCACGCAGGGAATATAAACTAACTCGAAGGGAACGGGATCTTCTGGATCTAGGTAAGGTTGAGAGAGATCCTTACAACTTTCGGCAGTCTCGATTATTTCTGCTAAAGTATTTGTCCAGGAAGGTAGAGGCTGGCGATCGTCGTGTTTGACACTACCTAGAAAAGAGCCAATAGTTTTTAAGTCTAGTTTGTCCCAAGCCAAACGTTTCTCAAATTTGGCTGAATTTCCTTGTGCTGCTACTTGACACCATTGTTCTAAGCGAGTGTCAATCTCTGGATCTTTGTTATTAACTGTGTTAGGAATAAAAATTTTGTTTAAACGTTCTTTCAGAGAACTTGCCGAAGCAGCAATTGAAGAAAGCTCTTTGGTGAGATTAACTCTCGCTTTTGACAACATAGGCGATAGAATCCTTATTTTTCTGTAGTGTTCTTTTAATTATTGAAGTGACTTAAAACTGAATTGTTAATTCATACCTCAAGTCAATACTACTTATTTTTGAGAGACTTTTTTTTCCAGAATATATTTCTTAATCATTTTAACAACTCCAAGATTATCTCGATATAATTCTTTTTTACTCCCGAACAAATATCCGAACAAATACCTGAACTTTCCCTAACTTTTCCTAATTGACTAATCCAAGATGGCTCGATAAGGTTAAATCGTAGTCCAATAAAACATATTAGGATAAAAAAAATGAGCACTGAATCAGCAAAACAATTCTTAGACAAAGCAGGCGAAGACGAACAGTTGGCACAGGAAATAGCTAAGGCTATGGAAGCAGAAAATGACAGACAAGCTGTCACCGAATTAGCAGCGACAAAAGGCTACCAATTCACTTCTGACGAACTGTGGGCAGAAATTCAGAATCGCCAAAATGAATTACAACAACGCCAGGATTCTGGAGAATTAAGTGAAGAGGAGTTAGAAGCAGTTGCAGGTGGTGGTTGGAGTGCTATAATTACGGCTACAGTTAATGCGACAATACAAGCGACAAAACAGGCTAAATGGTAAAAAAGCCATTGAGATAATATCTCTAAATTCAAAATAAGCTGAAAAATAACCAGAATAATTTGATTGCAATTGTTCTGGTTATTTCTCAACCACTCACCTATTACTGCAGGTGGTGAGGGATATTAAAACTACAGTAAACAGGTCACAGTTTCTTGAAGCGATCGCGATCTATTTAAACACAATAGAATTTTTTAAAAGTAATTAAACGTTATATAAGACCATATTATCAGAGCGTAAAAAAAAGCTAATCAAATGACCATAATCCCCGAACCATCCTCAACAATTCCATCAAGAGAAATCCTCTCTAGCAAAGTTAAATTTCCTGACACAGATTTGCCTTTTTATCGACAATTAGGTCGCACCGATATGACGGTTAGTTGCTTAGGACTAGGAGGGGGCGGAGGGATTTCCAGTGAGGATACCCTTTACGCCTTCGATCGGGGAATTAACTACTTTTTTTACTCTAGTGATTTACACCACCATATATATATGTCCATGGCTGATGCTCTACGCAAGTTATGTGGGCGTGGCTCTTCTGTTCGAGAGCAAGTGGTTCTAGCAACAGTAACTTATATATCCAGAACTCCAACTCCACAGACAATTGTGACTTATCTACACGATCAATTTGACGAGTTAGGAATTGACTACATTGATATATTTTTTTGGGGTTGGATTGACGCTAATAATGCCGATACTTTCAATAAGTGCGTTAACATTTCCGATAAGCTTCGAGGTTCAAATACAGTTTACAAGCGCTTGATAGAAGCAATGTTTAAAACCTCCGAACGCCTGAAAAAAATGGGAGCAGTTCGCTATATCGGCGCTTCATTTCACGATCTCGATTTAGCCCATCAATGGTCGAACAGCCCCCTGCTAGATATCGTCATGGTTCGCCATAATGTGGCTCATCGAAACGCTCAGCAAAAGGTTTTTGCCCATCTCGATGCTCAAGATACTCAACGACCAGGCATTGTTACATTTAAATCTGCTGGTATGGGTCTACCTCTGTGGCATCGTCCTGCATATTTACCAGCAGGATGTTGGCGACCTTCGGTACCCGATTTATATCGCTATTCTTTAAGCCAGAATAGCGTAGATGTAGCTTTAACTGGTATGACAAATCGTCAAGAGATTGATGCGGCAATAAAAGGAGTTCAGCAAGGCCAACTTAGTGCTGCTGAGCTTGATTATCTCAATTTTTATGGGGACTTACATCGCAGCAGAATTAAACCAGAAGATATCCCTGCAGACGATCGCTTGCTTTATAGATAGGGTTTACTCTTAAAAGCGCGGTTAGTAGTGAATAGTTAGTAGTTAATTTATACTACCGAGCGTAAATTCTCCCACAGAAGATTCCTCATAGTAATCGATACCTGCTGCTCTAGTAAAAAAGTCAGAATTGCCCGAACCAAGAGCGCAGGGCGCTAAATTCATGGCAGTTGCTACCAGATACATAGTTTGGTATAAAACGTTTAACCAATAACCAGGGACGGTTTGCTTCCATGGCAGCTTGGTTAAATTTCTGCAAGTCTAATTGTAGGTAATCGTCAGTCAATACTACTGCCAAGGATTTTGAATCTTGAATGTCCAATTGTGAATCTCGTACTTGAATACCTAAAGATTGCAAAGCAGTAATGAAAGGCTCGATCGGCACGTCGCCGAAAGAAGTCACCGATACAACAATTTCTTGCAAGCGTTTGAAGGCTACCTGGGATTCTACGTTGAGTAGTTCCCAGAATGCTGCAACTTTTGGCGGAAAATTATTCACGGATTCCGTAATGTAGCCTTTGCTTTTAAGCTTGTTAAGAGCGTAGTAAATGTCAGTCAAGGGAATTTGTCCCTTTAGTTTGCTAAAAATTTCTCCTACAGTATGATTTCCATCCAAAAAAGGAGCTATTTGGTAGTAAAGACTTCCCTTGAGGACAATAGAAGAATGCTCGTTCAATAAATATACAATATTAGGTTCGATCGACTCAACGCGCAAATGTGTTTTAAATCTTGGCTTTTTCATTCTTTCTCGTTTGGCAAAATTATTAATTAATATTAAAAAAATAGACTTGTTTGTCGTATAAAGACTAGCAAAAAAAAATATTGTTGGCTCAGTTTAGCTAATCTATAAACTATTTTATTATTAGCTCTAAATGTAAACAATATTTCTGAACAAATACCTGAATTTTTCTGAACTTTTCTGAATGTTAAAGTTCGATCTTATCTACTAAGATGAAATTATTAAATTTGCCAACCTAAAAAAAAGAGTACTTAGAGTATGACAGGAAAAAACCCCCAATCAGAGCAAAGACCCCAAACTCGCCAAGATTTAGAAGCTTTAATAGTTGCCAAAGCCTGGAACGATGAAGCCTTCAAGGAAAAACTGCTGAACAATCCTAAAGCCGTACTCGAAGAAGAATTGGGCAGCCCACTGCCAGAAATGATGAATGTTCGCATTATTGAAGAAACCGAGGATACTATCTACATATCACTGCCGAAAAAGCCTGAAGAAATTAGCTCTGAAGAACTTAGTGAAGAAGATTTGGAAGCAGTTGCTGGCGGAGTGAAAGGGTTTTCGCCAATAGCAATTTATGGAGCAGCACCATGGAGTCCTTTGGATCCAAAGGACAAGTGGTAAGCCACAACCGATCTGTCGATATTTCTCAAGGAGTTAATGATTTAGTTTAATTTCATCTTTAAACAGAAAAATTGAAACCGAGCTAAAAAAAGGAGTATTTATTACGATGACAGAACAAAATCCCCAACCACAGCAAAGACCGGAAACTCGCCAAGACTGGGAAGCTTTACTGATTGCTAAAGCCTGGAGCGATGAAGCTTTCAAGGAAAAACTGCTGAAAAATCCTAAAGCCGTACTCGAAGAAGAGATGGGCGGCCAACTACCCGAAGAGATTAAAAATGTTCGCATTATTGAAGAAACTGAGGATACTATCTATATATCCCTGCCCAAAAAGCCCGAACAAAGCAGCTCAGAAGAACTCAGCGAAGAAGAGTTGGAAGCAGTTGCTGGGGGATTATCCATAATAGGATTTCCTGTGGGAGTAGCTCCCTATGGACTAGCACCCTGGGCTTCTTGGCCGCAAAAAAAATAACCCAAATATTTAGCTATTTTTCAAAGATAGGAGTTTCGCACTCAAAGAAAAATCTCTAGTGTCAATATATCTCAAAGCATGATGAAACCATTGCTTTTTTCTCAAAGTGCAAAGCTCCTAAAAAATTTCAGGAGTGAATGGCGATCGTTGAGCTGAGCTTATAGTTTAGCCAACCTGCCTCACTCTTCTTAAAAGTTGTAATTTCACAAATTCTCTATCTATAAAAAATCTATGTCCGATCGATATCGTCGTATAAGTTATGCTGTCTGGGAAATTACTTTAAAGTGTAATCTCGCCTGTAGCCACTGTGGCTCTCGTGCTGGCACAGCCCGTAACCAAGAACTTTCTACAGAAGAAGCCCTCAATGTCGTCGAGCAGTTAGCTGAAGTTGGTATTACAGAAGTCACTTTAATTGGTGGTGAAGCTTTTATGCGTCCTGACTGGTTAACTATCGCTAAAGCCATCTCTGACGCTGGAATGAGGTGTACTATGACCACGGGAGGGTTTGGTATTTCCTTAGAAACAGCACGGCGTATGAAAGATGCAGGATTGGCTCTAGTTAGTATTTCCATAGATGGCTTAGAAGCAATCCACGATCGCTTGAGGGGCAAAAAAGGTTCCTGGCAATCTGCATTCAAAACTATGAGTCATTTCCGAGAAGTCGGCTTGCCTTTTGCCTGCAATACCCAGATTAATCGCTTATCTGCTCCACAATTTCCCCTAATTTACGAACGAATTCGCGATGCTGGTGTTGTAGCATGGCAAATACAGCTCACGGTGCCAATGGGAAATGCTGCCGATAATGCAGATATTCTTCTTCAACCCTACGAACTGTTGGATTTATACCCGATGTTGGCTCGCGTCGTCAGTCGCGCTCGACGAGAAGGGGTTGAAGTTTTTCCTGGCAATAATATTGGCTATTATGGCCCCTACGAACGATTGCTGAGAGGACAGGGAGAAGAATGGAGTTTCTGGCAAGGCTGCGGTGCTGGACTCAATACCCTAGGATTGGAAGCCGATGGCACGGTTAAAGGTTGTCCTTCCCTACCTACTTCTGCCTACGCTGGTGGCAACATTCGCGATCGCTCTTTGAGAGAGATTATCGATCGAGCAGAAGAACTTCGCTTTAATCTTAAAGCAGGTACTGCGGAAGGAACAGACCACATGTGGGGCTTTTGCAAAACTTGTGAGTTTGCCCAACTGTGCCGAGGAGGTTGTTCTTGGACAGCACACGTATTTTTCGATCGCAGAGGAAACAATCCTTACTGTCATCACCGAGCTCTCGCTCGAGCTGAAAGAGGACTGCGCGAGCGAGTCTATCCCAAAAGAGCAGCTGCGGGGTTGCCTTTCGACAACGGAGAGTTTGCTATTATCGAAGAGCCAATAAATGCTCCTTGGCCGCAAAACGATCCCCTTCATTTTAGTGCCCATCGCATTCAGTGGCCCGAAGGTTGGGAAGACGAACCAGAAATAGTTTTACCAGTGATGGTACAAAGTGCCCGCTAAAATGCCTAAATTTTTCTTAAAAAAAGGAGCGATCGATGAAAGAAAATGCTCAGATATTTAACAAAAATACTGCAAAACTCTCAGAATCTCGCGAAGCAATTTTGCCTCGCTATCCTTGGGAAAACAACCAAAAAGCTTGGCTAAAACAAATAATTAAAACTAAGAAAGCTCTCGAAAAAGCTGAGAAAAAAGCCTTAGGACAAATAGAACCCATATCAATTTTACAGAAACACAAAGCTAGCCTCTACGTAAAATCGAGCGATAAAATTTAACTTTGCAAGTCGGAACTAGCCGTAATATAAACTAGGTGGATAGAATATTAACTATTAACTCATTACTGGTGGCAGTAATGAGTAGTTTGTATTTAGACTAGATCGACTCCACAATAGCTAATGTTAGCCTTCGATCGCTTCACAGAAGTCGATAGCTTTAAATAATAGGTTGGTCCCTTCGTTCCAAAATTCAGTCAGGATTCTCACTCTCCCCTACTTTTTGAAAAGCCTTTTGGAAGTTTTAAGGAATACGCGATCGCTATTCTCAATAGCCGGAGCTAAGATAAATAATAGATTGTATAGATTTGTGTAGCCTGTCTAGGCATAGTAGAGAAGTATATATGACTTCCGCAGTTTCGATCGAAAACTTAAACAAGAGTTACGGCAC
>JAAUYD010166961.1_pt1 | contig 14008 bp, 15 predicted proteins | sample 7278101 | NCBI WGS metagenome assembly JAAUYD01 (sample SAMN14350128, study PRJNA611818) | marine sediment metagenome | isolation source: surface marine sediment (0.6m) | place: French Polynesia: Moorea | collected 2018-08
CCTGTTTGTCATTGCGGCAGGCTTCGCAATACGAAAATACGTCAAATTTCCCGAGAATCCATCGCTGGAAGGACTGGTTGAACTAACCGGATGGGGCGCGAAGGCCGGTGGGTTTGTTCTGGTCATTGTCTCGACATTCAACGGCATGTTTTTCTATGCCGAGCCTGGCTACAAATACCACGTCCGCACGATCACCGGCGAAGAGAAGATGGTCGCCGACACAGGATACAACCTCTATCTCTTCGGCCGCTACAACGCCTGGAAGAATGCGATGTCGGTCCAGGCCTCGAGCTCGGGCACAGGTCAGGTCTCGGCCGAAGTGGAAAGCGCGCAGATGAGCGCCAATCTGTCGCCGAAATCGCTGGTATTCCTGGATCAGGTGGACGCTCAAGTCTCGGCCACGGCGCGGTTCGAACTGCCGGCGGATGAGGATGCGTTCCTGCGTCTGGCCCGCCAGTACCGCACGCCGGAGAATCTGCTGCGGACTGAGCTTGTTCCCGCATTCGAGGAGACCTTGGGTGCGACGGCCGCGCTGATGTCGGCGGAGGACTACTTCCAGGGAGGCAAGACGGAGTTCAACACCGAGTTCCAGCGTCAGATGGAAGCCGGGATCTATGTCGTACGCCGGATTGAGCAGCAGGTGCGGGTCAATGTTGATCGTCCCGGCAGCGCCAACGCGGCGTTGGGTGAGGATCAGGACCAGTTCGGCGATGACTCGAAGACGGTCTTTGTCGTCCAGAAGATCCTCGACGAGACCGGCCAGCCGCGCCGCAAGGAGCAGTCCTTCACCAAGTTCGGCATCTCGGTCACCTCGGCCCGTGTGACGGATGTCGATCCGAACCAGAAGTTCCGCGAGCGCATGAGCCTGCGCCAGCAGGCCGCGGCCGACCGGGCCATTGCCCGCGAGCAGCGCATTCAGGAAGAGGAGCAGAAGCTTTTGGCCGTCGCCCGAGGGGAGCGCGAAGTGGCGGAACGGCAGGCTGCGGCCAAGGTCGAGCAGATTGAGCTGACGACCAATGCCGAGACCGAGAAGCAGCTCGCCATCACAGCCGCCGAGCGGGAGCGGGATGCCGCCCGTATCGCCAAAGAGCAGTCGGAAATCCTGCTGGAGAAGGCCGAGATTGACGCACAGGCCGTGCGGGTCGCGGCCGATGCCGAGGCCTATGCCAAGACGCAGATCCTGCAGGCCGATAACGCGCTGGCCCAGAAGCTGGAAGCCGAGATCGAGATCCAGAAGCTGTGGGCCGATGCCTTCGCCCAGCGCAACGTGCCGCAATATGTCTTTGGCGGCGGTGGCGGCGATGGGACCGGCGCGCCTGTGGGTTCGGATCGGGAAACGCTGGTGCTGAACCAGTTGCTGACGATGGAATACGCCAAGCGGCTGGATTATGACCGGGCCGTGCCTGTGGCAGGCCCCCGGCAGCCCCAGTAAGGCCAGGTGGGCCCGGGCGACCGGGCCCCTCCCCCGGCGGGCGTCACAAAACCCTCATCCCAGTGTCACGGAAAGTGTAATCTAAGCCTTCATGCGGGTGTCCGCTTACCAATCAACTTGGGGGTTTTGATGACACGTCAACCGTTTTCCACGGCGCTTATTGCCGGTTTCGTTCTGGCCACGGCCGGATCTGTCTTTGCCGAGGGGGTCCAGTTGGGCCCGCGGCCTTATTACCTGATCGACCAGATGCCGGAGAGCGAGCTGAAGACGAAGCTTCAGTCCTGCGGCGACATGGCCTTTGCGAAGTCCGATTTCTCAATCGGGCACCGTGGCGCACCGATGCAGTTCCCCGAGCACACGGTGGAAAGCAACGTGGCCGCCGCCCGGATGGGCGCCGGCATTCTTGAGTGCGATGTGACGTTCACCGCCGACAAGGAGCTGGTCTGCCGCCACGCACAGAACGATCTCCATACAACGACGAACATTCTGGCCACCGATCTGGCGGCGAAATGCACGGCCGGCTTCACCCCTGCTTCTGGCGGCACAAACGCGAGCGCTGAGTGTCGGACGTCCGATATCACGCTGGCTGAATTCCGCACGTTGAACGGCAAGATGGATGCGGCCAACCGTGCCGCGACGACGGTTGAGGAGTATCTGGACGGTACGGCCAACTGGCGGACCGATCTCTACGCGACAACGGGCACGCTGATGACGCATGCCGAGTCGATCGAGCTCTTCCGCGACCTGGGCGCGAAGTTCACGCCCGAACTGAAAACACCCTCGGTCGAGATGCCCTTCGACGGGTTCAGCCAGGAAGATTATGCCCAGAAGCTGATTGACGAGTACAAGGCAGCCGGCGTTCCGGCCTCGGACGTCTGGCCCCAGAGTTTCAATCTGGAAGACGTGCTCTACTGGATCGAGAACGAGCCGGAATATGGCGCGCAAGCCGTCTATCTGGACGACAGCTATGACATCGAGGGCTGGAACCCGATGGATCCGTCGACCTGGGCCCACACCATGGAAGAGCTGAAGGCCATGGGCGTGAACTACATCGCACCGCCAATGTGGGTTCTGGTGACACTGGATGGCGGGGAGATTGTGCCCTCGGCCTATGCGCGCTCGGCCCAGGCCGCGGGTCTGGAGATCATCACCTGGACCATTGAGCGTTCGGGCCCGCTGGCCTCGGGCGGCGGCTGGTACTACCAGACGATCACCGACGCAACCGACAGCGATGGCGTGATGTTCCAGCTTTTGGACGTGCTGGCGCAGGAAGTCGGTGTGGTCGGTGTCTTCTCCGACTGGCCGGCCACGACGACCTACTACGCCAACTGCATGGGCCTCTGACCGCCTGCGGCGTTTCACCCAAAACCTGAGCCGGGTTTTGGGTGATAACGCCGCGAAATGCGCTTACGTTGCTGCTTTTCTTGTTGAGCTGCTATCTCAAGCTGAGCGTAACGCGCCTTAGACCAGACCCAATGCGGACCAGAGGCGGCGCCAGCGCTGGCGCCGCTTTCGTTTTTGAGACTCCCTTTGCAATTTTGCAAAGTGGTCGCGTTCTTCCTCGATGCCCGTTGGGCGGCGATTCCAGAAATCATGTGTGAAATCTGCGGGTTTCAGTACTTTCGTCATAGACTTCTCCTTTGGCGTCTTGAAAGGAGGATGACCGATCGCCGTACTCTTGCCGACGGACAGGTTCGCACGTAGGTTTTCAGTTATGAAAAGTGCGTCCTGGGATGATCTGGCCTTGTTTGCCGCCGTTGCGCGGGCCGGTGGCCTGACGGGCGCGGTCGCCGAGACCGGCGCGAGTGTGGCAACGCTGAGCCGCCGAATGAAGGCGTTGGAGACACAGGTCGGCCGACGACTGTTTCTGCACGGCAAGGCCGGCTACTGCATCACGGCGGACGGTCGGGCGCTGTTGGACAAGGTGCGGCGGATGGAGGCAACGGCGGTTGAGATCGGCGCCTGGCAGGCCGAGCAGAAGGGGCCGGTGCGGGTCCGGATCTCGGCCGGGACATGGACGTCGCTACGGTTGGCAAGTTGCCTGTCAGACTACTGGACGCCCAAGGCACGCTGGGTGCCTGAGTTTGTGTATTGCAACCTCGATCTCGATATTGCCCGCCGGGAGATCGATATCGGCGTGCGCAATCGCCGGCCCGAACAGCCCTGGCTTGCCGGTCGGATGACCAATGTGATCACCCATGCGGTCTATGCGCGCGACGGGGATGTCACAGCGTGGATCGGCGGCAGTTTCGAGACCGCCGTCCTACCGTCCGAGCGCTGGGTGGCCGAACATCACAGAGCCGAGATCCTGACAACCGCGAACGATCCGAACCTGCGCCTCGCCCTCGCCGAGGCTGGGCTTGGCCGGGTTGTGCTGCCAATGTTCATCGGCGACGCGCGGCCCGGTCTTGTGCGGCTGTCGGGCGAGATCCCGGAACTGACCGCGGAAGAGTGGCTGGTCGTGCATCACGAGGCGCGGAATGAGGCGGGCATCCGGCAGGCCATGGATGCACTGGCAGGGTTTCTGTCCAAGAAGAAGGCTTGAGATGACTGAAAGAGAGAAGATGATCGCAGGCCTCCCCTATCGGGCGGGCGACGCGGAGCTGGTGGCGGATCGCATTCGCGCGCAGCTTCTGATGAAGCGCTATAACGAGACGACGCTGGATGATGCGGAGGACCGCAAACAAATCCTGGGGGAGTTGCTGGGTACGTTCGAGGGTGGTGCGATCCGCACGCCCTTCTCGGTCGACTACGGCTACAATATCCATCTCGGCGCCGGGGTTTTCATGAACTATGGCTGCGTGCTTTTGGACGTCTGCGCGATCACCATAGGTGCGGGGACAGAAATCGGACCGGCCGTGCAGATCTATGCCGCCGACCATCCCCGCGATCTGGAAAGCCGGCAGGCGGGGCTTGAGATGGGCAAGCCCGTCACCATCGGTGCCCATGTCTGGATCGGCGGTGGCGCGATCATTCTGCCGGGTGTCACGGTGGGCGATGGGGCGATCATCGGGGCAGGCTCGGTCGTCACCCGGGATGTGCCCGAAGGTGCGACAGTCCGCGGCAACCCCGCACGGGCTTGATGAGCGCCCGGCCTTACCTTATCTTTTGCCTCAGGAATTGAATGGAGCAATCCGATGTTCGCCATCCCCGGCAAACCGCCTGTGACCCTGACGCCCGCTGCGGCCCGCCAGATCTCTCGCCTGATGGCAGAGGGCGGGACAGAAGGTTTGCGCATCGGGTTCAAGAAGGGCGGCTGCGCGGGCATGGAATACACGATGGAATACGTGTCCGAGGCCGATCCGCATGATGAGGTGATCGAGCAGGACGGTGCACGGGTGCTGATCGCCCCGATGGCGCAGATGTTCCTGTTCGGGACGGAAATCGACTACGAGGTCTCGCTTCTCGAATCCGGTTTCAAGTTCAACAATCCGAACGTGACCGAGGCCTGCGGTTGCGGCGAATCGATCAAGTTCAAGGATGTCGAGGAGCTGTCGGCCGAACGGAAGGCCTGACCTCGGACATTGCCCTCCGGCGCGAACTTTTCCCCGATCCTGGCACAATGACCAGCCACCGATGATGGGCGGGCACGCCTTCGCACGAGTGGTGCTGTGGTGATGTCTGCAAGCGAAGCGCAACCCTGACCTGGCCACGTGCAAGCCATCGGCTGCGGGTCGCCGCGCAACGCTGCGCTTGACGATCCGGGTCTGGCCTGCGATCTGGCCCGGGAAGCAGTGGCAGAAGGGTGGAGCGATGCGCAAGCTGGCGGCGGGGAACTGGAAGATGAATGGCGGACCTCAGTCGGTCGCCGTGCTAGAGGCGCTGGCAGCGAGCCACCCTACCCCGGCCTGCGATGTTCTGATCTGCCCGCCCTTTCCTCTGATCCCTGCGCTCGTTGCAGCAAACACGCCCTTTCAGATCGGTGCGCAGGATTGCCATTGGGCCGACAAGGGTGCGCATACCGGCGATGTTGCCGCCGGATTGCTGAAGGAGATTGGCGCATCCGCCGTGATTCTCGGCCATTCGGAGCGGCGGGCGGATCATGGCGAGACCTCCGCCCTGGTTGCGGCCAAGGCGACGGCTGCTCAGGCGGCCGGGCTGAGCGCGATTGTGTGTGTGGGCGAGACCGAGGCAGAGCGGGATGCGGGCCAGACCCTGGAGATCGTCGGCCGACAGCTGGCAGATTCGGTTCCGGCAAGCTCTGCTCACGCGAAGCTGGTCATCGCCTACGAGCCCGTTTGGGCCATAGGCACCGGTCGGACCGCCACCACGGAACAGATCGCCGAGGTGCACGGGTTTTTGCGTGAGGAACTGGTCAAGCGGTTCGGCGATGCTGGGAACGAGATCCGCATCCTATACGGTGGATCGGTCAAGCCCGCCAACGCAGAGGAGATCTTTGCGATCCCCAATGTCGATGGCGGGCTGGTGGGCGGTGCCTCGCTGAAGGCCGAGGATTTCGGCCCGATCATTGCAGCGGCAGGTTAGCCGAGTTCCTGGCTCGGATAAGTGCGTGGCTTGATCCCGTAATGGTCGGCCAGACGCTGCAGGGCGATCTTGAGGACGACCTTGCCGGAGCGGGCGGACCAACCAAGACGACGCTCGGCCGCTTCAAGTCCTTCCAGAAGGCAACAGACGCGAAGCACCACATCTGAGAGGCCCGGGCCGAGGGAGGTCATGGCGCGCGCCAGACGCTCGCGCGCTGCAGTCGGACCCTCTGAAGGACCGCGTGATCCCGCGGGGCCGTCATTGCCGCCGGCGAGGAACCGATCCCAGTTCTGGGTGACGCGCGGGCCCATCTGAGCAAGCTCAAAGTCCTCGCGCAGACGCTCTCCCGCTTCGATCAGTTCGGGCGCGAGGTAGGGCTTGCCTTCGCGATCCTTTTTGCGACCGAGCACAAGCAGCGGGCTTTCCGCCAGATTGAAGCGCACGACTTCGGCCCCGGACCCGTCGCGAGACATGACCTTGCGCTCACCATAGATCTGGTGCTGGGTCTGGAACGGGGTCGAAGCCTCGGCGAAGCCCGCGCGGGCGGCCTTGCCGATCCGGTCCTCCTCAAGCAAACGCTTGAGGCTGGCCCGGCCGGCAGCCGTAATTCCGTAGCGCGCCACCTTGCCGGCTTTTTCGCAGGCAATCCAATCCTGTAGAGCAAACTGATGAGCGATCTCACGATCGACAACAGCAATCCGCGTATGGCGGCCGGGCACGGTTTCGCGCAGAACCACGGCCTTTTCCATCTCTGGCGCCACCGCCAGGAAAGCATCCTTCTCGCAGAGCCGGCGCAGGATACGACGCGCCTCCTTGTTTACAACTTCGCTGGTTTCATCAACACGTCGCGCAACTTGGGCTACCATTTCCGCCAATTCCTCCGTGGTAACGGCTTCGGGGGGGTCACTGAAAAGGGATCGGTCCGCGGCCTCAAGCGCCTCGTCGACCAACACGTCATCCCGGCGCGTTTCCATCCGCCTGATTTGACGCAAAAGTGTGGAGGCATGGCATCCCTGAGCCCGGGCCAACACACGGATCGGAACCTTGCCAGACACATGCGCAAGGTATGTGAGTACGCTTTCCGGAATTGCGGCGGAGAGATCCAAGCCCGCCCCTGGAGAACTGGTGACTGTCTCGCGATCTGATCGGTGTGTTGCTACGTGCACCTGATCGCCCTTTACCAACAATTTGAGTAAACTCTACCTAAAGTTGATAGGTAAATGAGACGTTAATAGTCGCAGTTTTTGGGTAGACGGTATTTTCAAAGTAAACGCGGCGTGCGGTAACAGGCGACGGAACGCAACACGCGCTGCGTCCTGCCACACTGCGCCCATCGGATCTTATCGATGGAGCCAGTTCATGTCAGACCCACTTCGCCAGCTCTCCGCCCTTGATCGCCCGCGCCTTCTGGTCCGGGCTGCACGGATCTGCGCGCGCGACTATCGTCGTGACCGCGATCTGAGAGGCCTGCTTGGCGGCAACACACCCCAACGCGACACACTGTCAGCGCTTTTGACTCTTGAGAGCAGTTTGGAGGACGCCCGGACATCCGGGGGCGGCACCTATTCGGCGGAGCGACACATCTCAGTGCTGGCGGCTCTGATCGCCGAATCGCGCGGCGGGGAGCTTGCCGCGGCCGCCTGATCAGCCAAAGGCATCCGGCTCACGCAGCTTGGCCTTGGCCATGTAGTCCTCGAGCGCCTCTTCCACCGCCGGATCGAGTGCCGGCGCCTCGTAAGCGTTCAGCATTTTGCGGCATCTTTCGGCGGCGATGGACTGCGTGTCCTTTGCGCCCTCGTCCGCCCATGTCTCGAAGGGCTTGTAGTCGAGAAGCTCGGTCCGCCAGAAAGCATCCTTGAAATTGGCCTGCGTGTGGGCGCAGCCAAGGAAGTGGCCCCCCGGCCCGACCTCTCGTATGGCGTCCATGGCCTGAGCATTCTCAGACACATCCACCCCTTCTGCCAGTGAGTGGAGGATGCCGAGTTGGTCGGCATCCATGACGAACTTCTCAAACCCCGCGACAAGCCCGCCTTCCAGCCATCCGGCGGAGTGCAGCATGAAGTTGACACCTCCGAGGAGTGCGGCGTTCAGCGTGTTCGCCGTCTCGTAAGCCGCCTGCGCATCGGGAAGCTTAGACCCACAAAGCGCACCGCCCGACCGGAAAGGGAGGTTCAGCCGCCGGGCGAGTTGGCCCGCGCCGTAGAGGATTTTAGACGCCTCTGGCGTGCCGAAAGTCGGTGCGCCCGAATTCATGTCAATCGACGTGACGAATGCGCCAAATACAACCGGCGCTCCGGGTCGCACAAGCTGCGCATAGGCGACCCCAGCCAGGCCTTCGGCCAGAACCTGGGTCAGTGTCCCCGCGACGGAGACGGGCGCCATCGCACCGCCAACAATGAACGGAGAGACAATGCAGGCCTGGTTGGCGGCGGCATAGACCTCAAGCGCACCCATCATCACCGAATCGAAAGTGAGGGGCGAGTTTATGTTGATCAGCGAAGTCATCACCGTGTTCTGCTCAACGAAGTCACCGCCAAAGAGGATCTTCGACATCGCCACGCTGTCCCCGGCACGGACCGGATCGGTGACAGACCCCATATAAGGCTTGTCCGAGAGGGTCATGTGAGCGTGCAGCATGTCGAGGTGGCGCTTGTTGACGGCGATATCGGTCGGCTCGCAAAGCGTTCCACCAGAGTGATGCAGCCATTTCGACATATAGGTCAGGCGCACGAAGTCGCGGAAGTCTTCGATCGTCGCATAGCGCCGACCGCCTTCGACATCGCGCACGAAGGGTGGCCCATAGACAGGCGCAAGGACAAGGGACTTGCCGCCGATCTCGACACTCCGGTCGGGGTTCCGGGCGTGCTGGGTGAATCGGGCCGGTGCAGTCTGGCAGAGCTGGCGGGCCAGCCCGCGCGGGATATGCACCCGCTCCCCCCGGACATCGGCACCGGCCTCGCGCCACCGCTGCAGGGCCGCCGGGTTGTCAACGAAAGCGACGCCGATCTCCTCCAGCACAGTCTCGGCATTACCCTCGATGATCTGCAGCGCTTCTTCGTCGAGGATTCCGAAGTTCGGGATGCGGCGCTCGATAAAGCGTGCAACCTCATGGCGGACCGCTGTCCGCTCTGCCCGTCTGGCTGCCCCGCCGCCCCGTCCGCGGCGGCGTCTTTCCGATGCGACCTCGGCCATATGTGCCTCCTCCAGATGCATTGGAACTATATAGCTGGGGGCCTGGGCGGGAGGCTGCCGATTGCGCACTTTCCATGCACAAACCCGACATCTGAGGTCGGTGCCCCGCCAGCGACTTGCGCGAATCCGGTGAACTGCCTAAAGCGCTGCCCATGACAGAGACCCATCATGACCGGCTGCTGATCATCGACTTCGGCAGCCAGGTGACCCAGCTCATCGCCCGTCGTTTGCGTGAAGCGAATGTCTATTGCGAGATCCACCCCTTCCAGTCCGTGACAACCGAGAGCCTGAGGGCCTTCGATCCGAAAGCCGTGATCCTGTCCGGCGGCCCGGCCAGCCCGGCTGAGGACGGCGCGCCGCGCGCCCCGGCAGAGGTGTTTTCACTCGGCGTGCCGGTGATGGGGATCTGCTATGGCCAGATGGTGATGAACCTGCAGCTCGGCGGCCATGTCGAGAGTGGCCATCACCGGGAGTTCGGCAGGGCGTTCGTCACGGCCACCGGTACGGCGGATGATCCGATCTTCGAAGGGCTGTTTCTTGAGGGGCCTGAGGAGGTGTGGATGAGCCACGGCGACCGGATCACGGAAATGGCGCCGGGCTTTCACGTGATCGGGACATCGGCCAACGCGCCTTATGCACTGATCGCCGACAGTGACCGGCGGTTCTATGGCGCGATGTTCCACCCCGAAGTCCACCACACCGTCCATGGGGCACGGTTGTTGCAGAACTTCTGTCGCATCGCGGGCTTTACCGGCGATTGGACGATGCGCGCCTACAAGGAGCAGGCGATAGATGAAATCCGCGCTCAGGTCGGCGACCAGAAGGTGATCTGCGGGCTATCGGGGGGCGTCGACAGTTCGGTCACCGCCGTGCTGATTCACGAGGCGATTGGCGATCAGCTGACATGTGTCTTTGTCGATACGGGGCTCATGCGGATGGGCGAGGCCGATGAAGTCATCGCCATGTTCCGCGATAACTACAATATCCCCTTGGTCCATGCGGACGAGAGCGACCTGTTCCTGGACGCGCTTGAGGGCGTGACGGATCCGGAAGTCAAGCGCAAGACCATCGGAAAGCTCTTCATCGATGTGTTCGAGAAGCACGCGGCCTCGGTCGGTGGTGCGAAGTTCCTGGCGCAGGGCACGCTCTATCCGGATGTGATCGAGAGCGTCAGCTTCTCAGGCGGGCCGTCTGTGACGATCAAGAGCCATCACAATGTCGGGGGCCTCCCGGAGCGGATGGACATGGCGCTGGTCGAGCCTTTGCGGGAGCTCTTCAAGGATGAGGTCCGGGCCCTCGGCCGCGAGCTTGGTTTGCCGGAGCACTTTGTGGGGCGCCACCCCTTCCCCGGCCCGGGCCTTGCTATTCGCGGTCCGGGCGAGATCACCCGTGACAAGCTGGAGATCCTTAGAAAAGCCGACGCGGTCTATCTGGACCAGATCCGAAAGCATGGCCTCTATGACGAGATCTGGCAGGCCTTCGTCGCGATCCTGCCCGTGCGCACCGTCGGAGTAATGGGAGACGGGCGGACCTACGATTATGCCTGTGCGCTGAGGGCCGTGACGTCGGTCGATGGCATGACCGCTGACTACTATCCCTTCACCCACGAGTTTTTGGGTGAGACCGCCACGCGAATAATCAATGAAGTGCAGGGCATCAATCGCGTCACCTATGATGTGACCTCCAAGCCGCCTGGCACGATTGAGTGGGAGTAGTTCTTGCGTCGTAAGCTTACAGCGGGACAAACAGGGATGTTTAGCAACATCTTCGTTTTGTGCACGGGACGCTGTGGAAGTACGACCTTTGTCAAAGCCTGCAAGCACTTGAGCAATTATACAGCCGGGCATGAAACACGGACTGGCCTCATTGGCCGTGAACGGTTTGCGTATCCAGCCTTTCATATTGAAGCGGACAACAGGCTTAGCTGGCTATTGGGAAGGCTGGATAAGATCTATGGCAACAGCGCCTTCTACGTCCACCTGACGCGGGACCCCGAGGATACGGCAGCCAGCTACGCAAAGCGTAAAGGCGGGATTATGGCTGCGTATCAGGGCATGGGAATACTCATGAAATGCAAAGAGAAAAACGCCCGAGTCGTCGCAAGAGACTATGTCGACACAGTGAACACGAGCATTGAGTTCTTTCTCTCCGACAAAAGCCATAAGATGTTGTTTCAAATTGAGCGTGCGAAGGACGACTTCGAACGGTTTGCGCATCTTGTCGGAGCACGGGGTGATTTGAAATCGGCGTTGAAGGAGTTTGATGTCATGCACAACGCGAGCAAGCAAAAAGTGTAGAAGTCGACCTACCGGTGATAGCGATCCTGACGGGTAACGGCCGCGGTTTCTGCGGCACCGAGCGTCACCCTTTCGGGCTCTGCCTCGATCTCAGCCGGATCGAGGGTAACGAATGCTGAGAGTGCTCCACGGAGCACTTCATTTTGCGACAGAGTGCTGGCTTGTTGCAACCGCCGGCTTTTTTTGCACTACGAACCGTGCGGCGAACGAATCTATGGACAACGAATCTATGGACGTTGTATCGCTTTGCTTTGCTCCTGCCCTCAACGTTTGGGTGCCCAATGGATGATTTCGGCGACATCGTCTATTTAGACGTTCAAAAGACGGGCTCGTCTTTTATCAGTGCCTTTCTCAAAGGCTGCGCGAACTCAGAGACGCGTGTCTTCAAGAAACATGGCCGGATTGAGAGCGGACAGCGGCGCGACGCGATCTACTTCATCTCAACCAGAAATCCGATCGACCAGTATTTCAGCCTCTTTCGATACGGGTGTGATCGGAAGGGCGGCTTGTTTCGACGCTTAAGTGACCGCAAACTTGAGCACATGTATCGCCGAACCCCCGAGGCGTTCGAGAGATGGATGCAATTCGTTCTGTCTTACGAAAATGCAGACCTCTTAGGTGAGGGCTACCCTAAGGTTAATGCCGACCTGATGGGATATCAGTCATTTCGTTTTCTGGTATTGTCGTTTGAAGGTCCAATGCGGAAGCTGCGCAAGCTTCAGTCATATGAGGAACTTCAGCAATTGTATCAGCACAGTCGTCTTCATTCGGCAGTCCTGAGGAATGAAAGCCTAAGAGACGATCTCGAAAAGCTGTCTGAGACACTTCTCGCCGATCACATTGACAAAGATGCCGCGCGTACGTTTCTCCGTCAGATGCCGGCGTTGAACACCTCCAGCACCGTGGACTTTGGTATCGGGGCGCTCAGCCGGGAGACACGCGCACTCCTTGCGCACAAAGAGCGTTTCCTTTTCGAGAACTTCTATCCTGATGCTTTGAAGTGACTGGTATGGATGTTGTTGGTGCTGCGGGTCAGTGCCCTACTGCGAGCGACCTCTGATCGCATTGGCACGCTGCAACTCCGCGGCTGTGTAGCTGTAGCCGGAGCAGAACCTGTTGTAGCTTGAGAGCACGATCCGACGCTCTGTCAGCGCGGCGATGCGGGCGGCCTCAAGCTCCTCGCGGGCGGCTTTGGCCGCGCGGATTTCAACCTGGAGCGCGATACGCTGGGTGTTGGCGGCAGCGTCCACGCGCGCAGTGTCGCGCAAGGTCGCGATCTGGAGGGCCAGTTCGGTCATCGCACGGTGCAGCATGCGGTCACGCGCAGTCATCACCGAGAGGGTTTCATCAATCCGGTCAATCGTCTCCGACTGATCCAGACAACTGGCAAGCGCTTCGGCCGTCAGTCGCGGGCGTGCGGCCCCTTCCGCCCAGATGGGCGCAACAAAGTCCAGTATCAGGGCAAGGATGATCCACATAAGGCCCATCGTTAGGCCAACATGGTAAACGGGATCTTAAGGTCGGACGCCCTGCCGTTCGGCCTCGACAATCAGGTCGGCGGGAAACTCGCCGACGGTGCATGCCGTGAAGTCGCCGGACCGTTGCCCCACGCGGAACCAGGCGTCGCGGACGTCGAGACCGATAGATACCTTTGCCCGCGCGCCGACAGGATTAGCGCCCCAATGGCTGCCGGTGAAAGGCTCGGCTGCAAACCACTGTTCCGGCCCGGCGCCGACATTGCCAAAGCTTCGGACATGGAGCACGCCGGCAATGCACTCGACCTGTCTGGTGACCCATCCGCGAAACTCCGCCTCACGCGCGCGCTCCGCGACAATGCGCGCAAGGGCAATATCGGCGATCCCATGCTGAACCTGGACGGCGTGCCCGTAAAGGTGGGCAAGCATGTAGGCGGCAGGGTCCCGCCCGCCAAGTTCCGAAAGCAGATCGGGCCTCAGATAGATGCGGTTATCCGTGGCGCAGTATTGCAGATGCGCATTGCTTGCCGGGCCGCCCCCGCAGGCAGTCGCAAGATTATCGGTCGGCACGATCTCGGGCATACGCGCGAAGGTCGCCTCGGCCTCCTCGATCAATGGGTGAAGGTCGTGCACAATATCGGCATTTGCGGGCGCTGCAAGGAGGAGGAGAAAGACCAGTCTCATCCCGTCAACCTAAGCCGCAGAAGCGCTGACGAACAGTCACCATTCGGCGCTTGCAGCCGTCTGCGCGAGCATGCAGTGTCCCGCCATGAGCACTGAGACACGCCCGGTTCTGGCGGCCATCTGGATGACGGGCGCTGTCGTTTCATTCACATTGATGGCTGTGGCCGGGCGGGAACTCGCCGGGCAGCACGATACATTCGAGATCCTCTTCTACCGCTCGCTCCTCAGCATTCTGATTGTCATCGGCGTCGGAGCCTGGGCCGGGACGCTGAGCCAGATCCGCACGGAACGGCTGGGCTTGCATGGGCTTCGCAATGTGCTCCATTTCAGCGGACAGAACCTCTGGTTCTATGCCGTGACTGTCCTGCCACTGGCGCAGGTCTTCGCGCTCGAGTTCACAACGCCCATTTGGGTGGCACTTCTTGCCCCAATCTTCATTCGCG
>JAAUYD010148506.1_pt1 | contig 14007 bp, 10 predicted proteins | sample 7278101 | NCBI WGS metagenome assembly JAAUYD01 (sample SAMN14350128, study PRJNA611818) | marine sediment metagenome | isolation source: surface marine sediment (0.6m) | place: French Polynesia: Moorea | collected 2018-08
GGTAGCAACCATTAGATAGAACATTACTAACACTTTCTTTACGATTTCTAAGCACGAATTTCCAAAGTACTCGTATATTTATGGTCCTTTCGAACTAATTCTATTTTTATGAAAAAGAAACTGTCTATCATCATCCTATTACTGTCAACTAATTGTCTACTATTTGCTCAAGACCTGGTACAATCGGGGCCCATGGTTGGGTATTCGACCATGCGTGAAGTATTACTCTGGGTGCAAACTACCAAAGCTGCTGAAGTCCACTTTGAATATTTCGACAAAGCAGCTCCCAATCAACGATTCAAAACTGAAAAATATACTACCCAGGCCAACTATGGTTTTGTGGCGAAACTGATCGCAGATCAAGTTTTGCCCGGAAAGAACTATACCTATGAAGTATTTATTGACGGAAAGAAAGTTCAACGAGACTACCCCATGGAATTCCAGTCACAAACCCTTTGGCAATGGAGAACTGATCCGCCGGAAGTTCAATTTGCAATAGGCAGCTGCAATTTCGTCAATGAAGAACGCTTTGACAGGCCTGGAAAAGGCTACGGAAGTGATTTCGATATCTTTAACTCCATTCACAAGAAGAGACCTGATTTTATGCTCTGGCTGGGAGACAATACCTATTTACGGGAGGCCGATTGGAATTCCCGAACAGGATTTTTGCATCGCTATACGCACACACGCTCGTTACCCGAATTACAGGAATTACTGGCTTCCACCCATCATTATGCTATTTGGGACGATCATGACTTTGGCCCTAACAATGCAGACAGCAGCTTTTGGTTAAAAGACACTGCTTCAGAAATATTCAAACTTTTCTGGGGGAATCCCAATTATGATGTTATCAACCAAGGTGGAATAACAGGGATGTTTCAATGGGCAGATTTACATTTTTTCCTATTGGATAATCGTTATTTTAGAACTTCCAACGATAACTTTACGACAGCACGGCAAATGCTGGGTAAGGCCCAAATCGATTGGTTGATCAATGCCCTGGCTTCAAGCCGCGCACCGTTTAAATTTATTGTTATAGGTGGACAAGTATTGAATTCGGAAGCTATGGGTGAGAATTTTGCCACCTATCCGAAAGAAAAAAACTATCTATTGTCTAAGATCCGTGAAGCCAGAATTGAAGGTGTGCTTTTTCTGGATGGAGATAGACATCATACTGTTTTGAGCCGTATGCAGGAAGGTGATCGTGTATATCCCTTATACGATCTCACCTGCTCTTCGTTAACTGCTGGCACCTATAAAAATACTGAGGAGTTGAACGTTTATAAATTAAACGAGACCTTAGTAAATCAGCACAATTTCGGTATTTTAAAAGTTAGCGGTCCACGCAAAGAAGGCGTCTTAACGATCAAAATATTCGATAAAGATGGCAAAGAGCTCTGGACAAAGGATATCAAAGCACAAGATTTGAAATACAGATAGCTAATCAGAAAATCACTGTCTTAACTCTCCATCATTTAAAAGCATTATTAAGTAGTTCTTGTAGACTTGCCCATGATTTCTCATCGGCTTCCGCATCATATGCCAATGGCAATTCAAACTTTTCTCCATTTGCATCGGCTGCTTTCGATGTAAAGCTATGTTTTACGCCAGGATACGAGATATACTCGTAGTTCGCACCAATAGAATCCATGGCAGCTTTAAACGTAGTCACAGACTCCGGATTTATAAATGGGTCATCGGCACCATTACATACCAATACCTGTGCTTTCAAATCCTTAGTTGGCATTACCGGCAACTGTACACCACTGTGAAAGGCTGCCACAGCATCAAGATCAGCTCCGCTATTCGCCATGGTCAATGCCACACTTCCTCCGAAACAATACCCAATGGCAGCAATTTTATCGCTATCCACCGATTCATGCAACTTCAACACCTCTAAGGCAGCATTGAAACGTGCGGTAGCTTCGGGTAAATTGGTCATCACACTCATCGCAAACTTTCCGGCATCATCAGGATGATTGGCTTGTTTTCCGTCACCATACATATCGACGGCAATCGCTGTATAGCCAAGGCCTGCCAGCATATCAGCGCGTTCGCGTACATAGTCATTATGGCCCCACCATTCATGCACGACGAGAATTCCAGGTCGTTTCTCTTTTTTGTTTTCATCAAAGGCCAAATACCCCTTTAATTGTGTGGAATCAGTGGCATAGCCAATTTCAGTTCCCTTTACTTTTACAGCAGAAACTTCGGGTTCGTTAGCCGTTTCAGTTTTTGATTCAGTTTTTTGTTTACACGAGGTAGTAAATACAATGGCGAAAAATAAGATGTAGGCTGCAAGCTGTTTCATTGTGATGTAATTTATTCATCATTAAAGATACTAATTATAAGGATTATTTTTGATGAATTCACCCAAATTACTATTCTAGTAACATAAGGTATTATAGTATTAGAGCACATCAATCCCGTCTTAGAAGGCCTGGAATAAGCCCTAGGGTATTGAATTGAGCAGTTGACACAAATAGCTGCTTAACCGTCAATATCTTCTTGATAAGTCTATACTAAATCAGGATTCCTGAAGTTTATAATACCATATATTAGTGGTTTTTAAAATTTTAGCAAGACCCCGACATGCGAATAGGGATTATCATTGGAAGAATTGGCGGCGTTGACGGCGTAGCCCTCGAGACCGAGAAATGGATCGACGTACTGAAAAAATTAGGGCATGAAGTCTATATCATATCCGGCGAATTTGAATTCTGGAAAATGGACCATACTTATCACTATCATTTTCCGGTACTCTCATTTTTCTCACCCGAAGTAAAATGGGAACAACGTAAAGCATTCTATGAGCCCGATAAAGACCCCGGCCCTATCCTCGACCATATTGAAAATGTCTCGAACATCATCACAGAAAAGCTTGAAAAATGGGTGCATAACAATAAGATCGAAGTACTCCTTTCTCAAAACGCCTCAGCATTACCCAGCCATGTGGCCATGGGTGTAGCCATAAAGAAATTAGTTCAAAGAACGAACTTACCGATCGTAACACATGATCATGATTTTCATTGGGAGCGCGGCAATCGCTATGTTTCTGTACACGATGAGGTCAATACACTTATCAATGATACGTTCCCGCTGCTATTACCGGATGTACCACATGCTGTTATTAATTCCTTTGGCCTCGAAACTTTTAAAAACAAGTTCAATATCGAGGCGACGATGGTGCCAAATGTCATGGATTTCAGTCGTGATTATGGTGTGCCTAACGAAGATAATAGTTACTTTCTAAGAGATTTGGGTGTTGGCCTTCATGAGATCGCTTTATTGCAAGTGACACGCATCGTACGAAGAAAAGGCATAGAAACAGCGGTCTCATTACTGGATAAATTAAATGATAAAAAGCTGAAGTTGGTCATTACTGGGAACAATCATGACGACCAAAACCGCGAGTATTATAATGAAATTGTCGATCAGATTCATGACCTCAATCTCACCACTCAGGTCATTTTCGCTTCACATATGGTTCGTGACCATAAGGACCTCTCAGACGTCTATGCCCACGGTAGGGCCTGTACGTATTTTAGTACCTATGAAGGATTTGGCAATGCCTTTATAGAAGCAGTTCTTGCCAAAAAACCCATTTTTGTAAATAACTACAAGCCTGTTTATATGCCAGATATTGGTAGTAAAGGCTTTAAAACCGTCATGTTAGAAGATAGTCAGTTAACCGATGACAAGGTTCAAAAGATGACGGATATCATTTATAATCAGGAACTTTGTAGAGAAATTGGAGAATATAACTATACACTGGGCAAGAAGTACTTTTCATTTGATATTCTGGAAGAGAAATTAAGCGAGTTATTTCAATTTTAATACCGAAGGTCCAGGCTTAAAATTTTCATTTGGCCAAAACTGATAGCATACTCGAAGAGCTTAGAAGAGAGAAGATCAATACCTGGTTTGACCTCGGGTTATTTATCGATAGATTTAGAGAACGCCCTTCAACAGCCGCTTTCAAACAAAATTTAAATGACTTCGGCAAGCACGTGGAAACCGGCGGTATTGCTTTTATGACCTTCTATTTTACCATCGATGGTATTACCGTAGAAACTGAAAAGTATGCCAAAACCTTCAAAAAGATCTACCCCGACATTCCCATTCATTATATCGCCGGAGAAATAAAGCCTGAAGCTCATGAGTTGATCCCAAAAGGAGCTTTTAAAAAAGAAATCAAAGAAATGGACGGCTTTGATAACTGGCCACTATACAATGATTTCTTTAAGATCAAATTAGAACGGGGTAGTAAAGAATATAACGCACTCATTCTGAAATTCTGGGACGAAGTATTAGTATTGGTAGAAAAGTTGGGCCGTTATATAGAAGCGCATAATATTGCCTTGCTATACCCTATTAACGTTTGCTCCAATCCCGGTAACGTGTCCCTGGCCCTGGCTACCGTCTTCATTTCAGAGTATATGGGTATCCCTGTACTCAACAACAATCACGATTTTTATTGGGAAGGCGGTAACAGAAAGGTTGAAATCAAAAAGAAAGGCCTAAAAAAAGGACCCAGGGATTTCTTCTTTCATAATGCAGATGTCGGTGAGTTCTTTTCAGTGATTGACATGGTCTATCCCTGGGAAAGCAGGTCATGGCTCAATATAAATATCAATAGTTTACAACATAGGCGCCTGGTGAATACCAAGGGGCATAATCCTGCCAATTCCGCCATGATAGGTACAGCTGTAGATACAAAACCCGAACAAATTAGCCGAAGGGACATCATTAAGGCCTTTATGCAGATGGCCTCTATTTTTGCCAATCACAAAGATACCATTACAGTACATAAAGTGGCGAATCACATTCATAGTGAACGCTCATTACTGCCCATTTTATTAGGCTATGACACCATCAAGGAATTCGATTTTGTGCATAATAATATTGTCTTTCTACAGCCCACCCGAGTTATAAGCCGAAAGACCATTGAGTTGAATTTTCAGCTTGTCAAGCAATTATTTACCAATACCGACTTTGTCAAAAAGTTCGAAGACAATCGGCAACTTAAGCTTTCCATTTTAGTTTCAGGCCCGATACCCCACGGCCAACGCAATTATTACGAACACCTGTTGGAGGATTTCAAGGATTTCCTTGAGGAATTGGCACCGCAATTCAGGTCGAGAGTCTTGTTAGGTTTCTTTTTTAGTGAATTTGACAAGCACGAATTCAAAAAAAGGTATAAGAAGCCACTTGATATTGAACAGCTTTATGAAGTCGCTTCCTTAATACTCCTACCTAGTCAAACCGAAGGGAGGGGCCTTCCAATCATCGAGGCTGCCGCCTGCGGAACACCTATCTTTTGTAAACAATATGAACCCCGTGCAGTCTATGAGCATGTGATCGGGTATCACCTGGACGAATCGCAACGCTTGAAAGTATTAGAATTTAAAGGTAGTACCATTCCCAGAAGCCTGATCAGAAAGATTAGTGATCACGTGTTTTATCCGCAAAACAGCATGGAAGAACTAGTGCATAACAGGATTGTCATCCAACAGCGTTATAGCCTGGAAGCCCTGCAGCGAAATATGGAGTATTTGATCAAACGACTGCATTCACAATTGCATGCTATTACCAACACCCCAAATCAACGTGTGGTGGCACTCCTTAAGAAATATAAGAAGATGGTCAATTTTGAAAACGATGATCTCGGGCCCATACTCAATAAAAAAACCAGACATTACTTACCGGGCTATGGGCGGCTGGCCTTTATGATCTATCTGAAATCATTGATCGACCCCAGCTTTTTTAGAGTTGAGGAACAACTGATCAAAGGCCGGGTCATGCGGTATGCGCGCATGATGGAAAACGACTTACCGGACCTCAAGAATACCGACCTAAAGCAAATTCATGACTACTACAACGCCGTGGACGACATCTTTCATTGTGTTGAAGGCGAGAGCCCTATTCGGCATGACCACTCACTAGCTTACCGGCATCGTAATAAAAAGTTATACTCCTACCAGTTGTTCACCTACCAGGAACTTACTGGATTAGTAAATATGATCTACAATGACATTTTTAAGCCTAAAAAAAGAAAAGATCAAACGTTAGCACCGCAATTCTTTTCTGATTGGGAACTGGCTTTATTTCAATTAACGAACAGCAAGTTCTTAGGTATTGACAACCGAAAAAGGTTGACGGAGCGACTGAAAGACAATGTCCCGAAAGGGTATTTCCCCGGGCGTTATATCAAGCATGAACTGGAATACTTTGTGTTACAGCCTATTCGTGCACAATTGAAACTTTCTCTTGAGGAAGAATTAACATTGGATATTTTGAATACCAGGGCGAAAGAACTTCAGAAGGTATACATCTTTATTCATGAACCCAGAATTACAAAGTGGTTCTCGAGTGCGAATATTAAGGATTATTTAGAAGGAGAAGATGAACCAGAATTGGCCTTGCTCTATAAAGAAGGTGTCATTGATATCGTAGAAACCGAGCAATGGTGTGAAGGTGTGCATTTTCCCCAGATGGGCCCAAAAGCTATTAAAATACTAAGAAAGATAAAAGAAGCTGATGGGTTTTTAATTACAAATGGTGAGCATGCCTCTATGATGGCCGATATTATAGAAATAGATCATTTCCATATCGGTAAGGCCCGACGTCAAATGACGGCTAAGATCATGGGCATTCCGAAAGACAGTGGTTTTATACAATTTGTTCCGGCAGGGGTCAGAACAACATTGGCCTACCCCACTCCCATCCAAACATCCAAAGACTTTGACAACGCTCTAAAGAGTGAATTGTATGGGGAACTAAAAGAGAAAATTGGTGAAAAAGAACTACTGAATCTGATCTCTAAAGATGCTATAGAAAACGGAACACCTATTAATGCACTACTTTTAAATATTAAACAAGATTTATTAGGAGAACGATTGACCGAGGTGGTCAAATCATCATTTGTTGGTGGTGTTTATGAAGACGGACTCCCCTGGAGCGGTGTTTTAGCTGAGGTAAATACCAAAGAACATAATTGGAAATTTGCTGCACATATTGCAAATAAGCAGCCTAAGAATGTTCCCGGACTTATTAAAGAATACAAAAAGAAAAGTAACAATCAGAACAACATAGAACTCGCTTGGAATGGCGGGTATATCTTGAATCCTGAATTGGTGGGTAAGCTCGGACTTCCTGAAACCTATATTGGCTCCCCACTGGGTTTACTTATAATGAATCAGAAGGTATTTTGTCCACCCCTTTTCAATAAGCCCGCGTTTATAATCTATAAAGACGGCACCATAGATATACGAAAAGTGAATTGTACAGCAGGTTTTGTCATAAAAGGAACAAAAGAAGAATTAGTCTTCGAATCTGAGAACTATAATAAACATTCGACTTCCAAACCTTGTTATTACGATCTGCTGCATTCAGAGGAAGTAGTTAAAGGAGATGGCAATATAGTAGTTCGAATTGCAGGAAATACGGTAAAACAAATTATCCGCACGACTTCTAAAGAAAAGGTGCCTGTAATTCCTGTGGGAATTTTGCTTTCCATTCCACCAAAACTTTTTTCTGAAACACTATTTAAGGTTGGCAAGGCCTTAAAAATTGAACTTTTTGAGCCGAAAAAAGATCCTTATCACTGGAAAGAGATCTCTTATGCCATCGAGGCCGGACCAATGTTGATAGCTGCCAATGAACTCGCAGTAAATATGGAAGCTGAAGGATGGACGACCGCCAACTCCATTAAAACACAGGCAGCACGATTAGATTTTACCGATATGCGGGGACCCAAGATTGCAGTGGGCATCTCTGAGAAAGGAAAACTTATGGTACTTATGGTCAATGGTAGAATTCGGGAATCTGTAGGCGCTACGCATTTTGATATGGCGGCTATTCTTTTAAAGTATGGTGCGTATAAAGCAATGGGCTTTGACCCGGGGGGCAGTAGCACACTAGTAGTCGACGGAAAAGTCATGAACATATCACCTTATAACAAGAAATATGAAGAAGACATCTACTCGTTGCCACCAGAACCACGCTTTGTTGCCAATGCGGTTATGGGATGGATAGAACCAATTGGAATGTAATACAGCTACTTAAGAGCGCTATTGCCCTATCGGGATCGATAGTTATTTGGTAGAGACATATTTGTGCTTCGTCTATTTTTTTATTTTAAACTAATCTTTAACGATATTTTAGAGGATAAAATGAACATACATTAATCGCTCCATTCTGAATTAATGAATTATAGCGCATCGTATATGTCAAAAAATAATAGCAATGGCACGAAGAAATATCATCATAGCAGCTGGCATCCTTCTGCTTACTACGCAGTTCGCTCTCGGGCAATCACCAGAAAAAACTAAAGAACTGGCAGCATACCAGGACAAAGTACTATTCGAAGCGTTCAATCTTACCGAGCAACAGAAAGAATCGGTGTCAGCAATTAACTTAAAATATACTGAAAAGCAGTCAGAGCTTATGGGTCAGGAAGGTTCAAAATTTAGTAAGTTCGGTAAAATGAAGCAACTCAAAAAGGAAAAGAATGAAGCATTAAAAGCTATTTTATCTCAAGAGCAATTTGAAGCCTATGAAAAGGATATTGCGCCCAGGCTACGCAAGGAAATACGAAAGAAGATGAGCATATAAAGCTCAACCCTTCTTTTATGAAATCAAATAAGAACAGAGATTATGAAGTCACATCTGTTAGAACCATTCAACGTCAATCATAAATTTCAGACCTTTATCTGTATCTTCAAAAATTATACTTGAAGGTTTCTCAATGCTATACTCTTTAAAATCAATGGTAAAAGTGTAGGGAAAATCTACAATAGGTTCTCCAATACCATTACCATCATCATCCCCAAAATCAATCTCCAGGCGCGTATTTTGGTTCAGAAACAAATCTTTATCGGTTAATTGCCAAGTGAGATTCCCCTGATTTATAAGTATATCAGATCGATGCCATAGGTACTGGTCATAATCTACTTCGTCACTGAATTCGATAGCACTTTTGGTTTTTAATAAACCAAATACCAGATCAGCAAGCCGTTCTTCAGAGGTGTCAGAAAACTCGGGGTCCCAAGCCCCATCTTTGTTAGGAAAGTCGATTAATGTAATACTTTTTAGTTGTATGGCATTTTCTGTAGAAATCGTAAGCTGTACTTTTTTTTCTTCATTTTCTACATTAGGATCATCTGTGTAAAAAGTAACGTCATGTAAACCCGGTGTGTCTAAACTAAAGTTCAAATCCGCCGAAAATACACTTGAGCCATGTGATAAACAAGAATAAGAAAGCTCTCGGTCTTCAGGGGCGAAACAAATATTTTTAAATCCGGATGAAGAAGTAATTCTATAAAATAAGGGTTGATCTACTGCGTAAGTAGTATTTAAATCTTCCAATTGAAAGTCAATTTTTGGAATTTCTGAATTCGTTTCCATATCGGGAGTATCAGAAGAGCAAGCCACTAAAAATAACAAAAGTACGCTAAGTACAGATGAATAATTAAACACCATAGGAATCTTTTGCCACTAATATAGTACAATCTTGAATTCAAGACAAAATAAACTTTTGATCCGGAAGCAGTAAATAAATTAGTTATCGAGAAGATCTTATCGTCCTTTGATCCGCTGCCAAAGCGATTTCAATAAATAGCGTGCATCTTCCGGACGCTTACGTACCTCAGTCGCCTGTATACTACCCTCTATTTCTTCCAGTATATAAGAAAATACAAATTGCTCGTTGCCATTTTTTGAGGGGAGTTGCCCAAAGCGAAGATCATTGAAAAACCATTGACCATTTTCCAAATGCAATAAATACCAACCTTGTGAAATCGCAATCAAGCGTTGCACATTTGGTTTTTGAGCGATCGATGCTGATACCTGTCGATTTTTGGGATAACGAGCAAATTTGATCTCCGATGAATCAAATAAGGAATAATCGCCAATTAAATAACTGTCTGGCGTATCTATATTGGCATTCCAAAGTAAGGTGTTCATTGGTGCCGGGCGCGTTGAGATTTCTGTAAATTCGATATTCTCGCGTTCTAAAGCCGCTTTGAACTTGAAATATGTTATATATTTTAATCCTAATGCGAGGAGCAAATAACTACTGGAAAGTACAATCCCCAGGATATTCAACCTGGAACGTAGTACCGAATCTCTTTTCTTAAAGAGTACCAGTAGCAAACAGATCAGAAAAGGAACGGTGTACAATGGATCAATTACAAAAATGCTGTTAAATGCCACGCGAAGGTCTAAAGGCCAAAATAATTGTGTACCCCAGGTGGTAAATGTATCTAATAAACTATGCGTCAACAAACCCAAAAAAAATAAAATGCTCCAGGCAGGCCATCCAATGTCTTTTTTATGTTCCAGTTTATGCACAAGCCATCCAAGCAAAGGTGCCATGAGTATGCAAAATAAGATCGAATGACTAAAACCCCGATGTAACTCAGTGGCAGTGATGGTGTCTGTGAAGTAATTAGCCACAACATCTAAATCTGGTATCGTTCCTGCTATCGCACCGTATAACGGAGCCTTGTTCCCTACTTTTTTACCAAGAACGGCCTCCCCTACTGCGGCTCCCAATACTATTTGAGTCAGTGAATCCAAGGTGTCTAATTTGTATGGCTAAAATAGTGATTTGATGGTCGCTAAAAAATACAGGTCCATAAACAATAAATACGTTAAGGCTAACTACTCATACTCACATTTACAGATCCCTTTATTTGTCCCAACCCAAACTGTACTGTTTTCTGAGATATAGATCATCGTAATACGGTCTGAAGGAAGTTTGTTGTTCTTATTAAAGGTTTGCCAACTGCCATCCTTATAGCGGTGAATACCTTTTCCTCTTGCCAGTGCCCAGACGCCACCGTTTTGATCTTCTAGAAACCGATAGATTTTATCCAGGTCTTTATGTAAGCTTTCTTCAGTTCCGTCGCGCACGATCAGGCCTTTATGGGTAGGAATCCAAAGCCTGTTCTCTTCATCCAGCCTCGCGTTGCCAAATATATATTTAATCTTGTCTTGTTCCCATTGGTCAGAGCCGTTAAAGGTATAGAGTCCGTTGGTTGTAGACATGACGATTTTACCATCTTGGGTTTCAAAAAATCCACTGGGATGATTGTCCATAGACGGTAATCCATTTTTCCGGTTATAACTCACCCAATTTTTACCATCAAAACGCGCTACCCTGGCAGGGGCGCCCAGCCATAAGTTCCCCCGACTATCTGTAAATCTTGCCGTGATCCACCGGCCCCAAGGAAACTTAAAATCAGGATTATCCTTGCGCACTGAAACAAACTTCCCATCTTCAAAATAATAGATTCCGTTAGCGGCAAAAAAATACATCCTTCCATTCGCATCTTCGTAAAATCCTTTCACAAAATGACATTCTATACATGGCATCTCTTTTTGCCGGTAGTCTGTCCACTCTCCGGTCTCTTTCGATAATCTCAATAGCGCACCCTTAGGAAATAAGGCCTGCTTCTCCATCCCAGGGGTGACAGAAGACACGCCCATCCAAATATCACCGTTTGAAGCTTCATATATTGTTGTGATCACAGGAGATTTGATACCCATCTCTTTGGTGTTTTTGGCTTCCCATTTGTCGCCGTCATAAATCACCACACCACCTTGATAGAGCTGGCCCAGTGCATAACCGTCAAAAAACATATCTGGAGAGCCGGTACCTATCCAAATCCGGTTCTGGCTATCCACCATGTATGCACCTATTTTGTTCTTTAAAAGCTCGGTCTTTTTATTATGGGTGATCCACTTCCCTTCCTTAAAAATATTAATTCCTTTATTCGTTACGAACCAGGTGGAGCCATCCATATACTCGAAGGCCCCGAGCAAGAGCTGGTTGTCAATAAGTAATTCTTGTTTATCGGTATAGCAAGTCCATGTTTCCTGGGCCTGTATCGAATACCCAAATACACTCAAAAGCACGGTGAAGTAGCTAGTAATGATCTTTTTCATGACAGTCGCTTTGAAAGTGTTAAGATACTGAATTTTATGTACTTATAAAAAATTTAAGCAGGATTTCCAGGTGGTGTTTGTGACTATTCATACCCGCTCTACCTTATGTTTGTTCCGTAAAACACATGCGAAAACAATGAAATCCTTCTTCTGGTATAAGGTCCCCTTTGTTATGTATTATAATACCTACCATAGTATATCGACCGGTAGACGGCCGCGCTTGTTCTCCTGAAATAAATCACGGAAAAATTACTACATAATTTAAGTACTAGTATGAAATTCCGTAGGTACTAACATTTTTATCGATTTGGCGTACAAGGCTTCTTAAAAAATTCCCGGGTCCGATTTCTGTAAATTCAGTTGCGCCATCTTCGATCATATGTAAAATTGTATGCCGCCACATAACCGGCTGTGTTAGCTGATCGATCAAATTTTTCTTAATCAATGCCACATCTTCCGTGGGTCGTGCCGTTACGTTTTGGTAGATAGGGCATATGGGGTTTTTAAAATCTATTTCATCTATAGCCGCTGTAAATTCTTCAATTATCGGTTCCATAAACGGAGAATGAAAAGCCCCGCTCACCGGTAAATTTACCACTGCAACCGCACCTGGTCGTAATTTTTCACAAGCTTCTTCTAAGGCCTTTAGTTCCCCTGAAATAACGACTTGCTTTAACGCATTGTAATTGGCAGGAACAACGACCCCATCTATTTGCTTGCAGGTATCTTTAACGATGACATCGTATAATCCGATCACAACTGCCATGCCCGTATCCTCTCCTTCACAGACTTTTTGCATCGCAGCAGCGCGCTTAGAAATAAGCCTGAGAGCGGCTTCAAAATCTAGCGATCCTATTGCGGCTAAAGCAGATATCTCACCTAGCGAGTGTCCGGCAACCATATCGGGTTTAAAAGCAGTACCTAGCGTTTTTGCCAGAATAAATGAGTATAAAAAAATTGCAGGTTGCGCGAACTTTGTCTGCTTCAATTCATCGGCTGATCCGCCAAACATTAAATCAGTAATTGAAAACCCTAAAATTTCATTACCTCTTTCAAAATATTCTTGCGCCAGTTTGGAAGTTTCGAATAGCTCTTTTCCCATACCCGGAAACTGAGTGCCTTGACCAGGGAATATGTATGCATGCATAATGGCAACGGATTGTTAAAACTCTAATACATCAATTTATATCAGAAACAAAATTGATAAAAAATAAATAGCTTATTGATGGTCACTATGTAAATAACTCGGTAAGCTCCCTGACATTATTATAAGGGCTTCACTTACAAATATTGTATAAATATATGCTTAACTGCTGAATTAAATTCTACTCGCTTAAATTTTTCTGCAACCTTTTGCCTGTAAAACGAACATGCGATTTAAGCACTTCGTGTCGCTAGCTAGATACGATGACATTATTGTTTTATTGCTTTGACATGCGCGAATATTTTTACACCATGTATCGTAGTTTCTACGCTATCTTTCATCATTTTAATACCCTTTACAATATTCATTTCGCCTTTTGGTGAGATGGCTATAACGTTATAAAAATCACCATCTTCCAGTACGACTTCTATTTGTATAATGTTACCAGATTGGCTTACCCCCTTAATATCCAGCCGCTCACCTTTATCGGTGATCGCTTTGATATCAAGAATGGTTCCATCCGTATTAATAGCTTTTAGCGGATAATATTGTTCGTTGTTCTTTAGAAGTAACTTTATGGGTATTATTCTACCATTTAAAAATGCCTTGAAATCCAAAAGTTGTGTTTGCTCAAAGTCCTGGATGGCCTTTACAGGATGCATGGTGCCCTCTTTGTCAATGGCCTTTACGTAATACAACTTGCCACTTGGCAGTAAGGCCTTTACATTCCAAATTATAATATCTGGGTTGCTACATATGAGTTCTTTGTCCTGCTGTTCGAATTTGTAATGATCAGGATCCTGGGCGAAACCAATGGCAACGATAAATAGAGTTAGCACCATAGTTGCTAAGAGCGACATCTTTGAGGAATATTGAAATCGATTCATAATAATGGTTTTGTTTCAGTGAAA
>JAAUYD010087794.1_pt1 | contig 14002 bp, 10 predicted proteins | sample 7278101 | NCBI WGS metagenome assembly JAAUYD01 (sample SAMN14350128, study PRJNA611818) | marine sediment metagenome | isolation source: surface marine sediment (0.6m) | place: French Polynesia: Moorea | collected 2018-08
AATAATTCGATGGACCAGCTACGGCCTGCAGGGGCAACTGACCCTGGATCTGATGAAACGCAACGATGATCTGGAGACGATCTCATCGCCCGATCTCAGTACGGTTCAATGGGAACGAATTTCAAGCGATGCCATCGACGACGGCGAGTGGCATTCATGGGCCGTCAGCAGAAATGATCTCGGGTTCAATGCGGCAGCGATCCGGGTGCGCAGCAACATGGAGAGCGGCGTCGTCGCGGATAGCGCGCCATTTGTCATTGGCGGAGGGGTCGATGTTCAATATCCGACGGCAGAAAGCATCCTTCCGATCGGTTCTCGACCCATCATTCGTTGGCGCAGCGAAGGCTACCTTGGCCGACTGAGGATCGAGCTGTGGCGGGGAAAAGGGAAGCAAATACTGACGATAGCCGACGATGCTATCGATGATGGTGAATGGCATTCCTGGACCGTCCCAACGACCTTGGAAGATGGCTATGGCTACCAGGTCAGGATCTACTCAAAGGAGCATCAGACCCTCGTCGGTTTCAGTGACCTGTTTCAGATCGGCGCGGTCCTTGAATGGATCGTACCCTCGCTGGAGCAGGACGATTTTGGCGGGGCATTGCGCTCGCCCAATTCACGCCCTTCCTATTTTGCGACAGGATCTAGACCGGTCCTTCGTTGGCAGACCAAGGGTGAATTGAGCGGCAATGTGAGGATCGATCTGATGCTCGGGCCATTTCGGTTTGCAACGATTGCTTCCGACGCTCTCAATGACGGAGAGTGGCACTCATGGACGGTACCAGCTGGTTTGCGGCCCGGTTCCGGCTATCAGCTATGGCTGAGGAGTCTGACGCGGCCGAAGCTGCAGGTATTTTCACATCCATTTCATATCGGACAGATGATAGATCTTTGGGTGGATAGAAATCGCTATGCGAGGCCATCGGTCGGCAGCACTGGCCCCACTCCTGACATTCGCTGGCGCACGGAAGGGCTGGCATCTGATACCCGATTGACCCTACAACTGGTTCCCAAAGGTGGGACACCACAGGTGATTTCAACAAACGTCATCAATGATGGGGAGTGGCACTCGTTTCAAGTTGCATCCAGCATGAAAAAGGGTGATTACCGCTTTCGTCTGAACAGCAATGAGAATCCAGGCGTTTTCGCATACAGTTCCTATTTCCGGGTAACCTAAGATACGGCCCCTCATTCAAGATGCGCTCCCATGGGAGTGTCCAGCTCAGATCTGAATTCGTAAAGCCCCACAGCGGCCACGGGACGGCCTGAGGTCCACCTGCGAGCCTGCGACGGGCCTGTTCTGACACTTGAAAAAGAAGACGGGCTCACCAACCATCTCCGTCGGGGGGTGTGCGCCACCTCGCTACTCATTCAGACCGACCACTTCGATATCTCCATTTGTGGTTTCCAGTTCGATCAGCCCCGCGCCATCCCCCAATGTGCCCGTGAGCGACTGGCGCGTTTGCTGGATCCCCATCAGATCGAGATTGTCCCAGAAGATGGTGCCATTGACCACAGTGGCGGAGAGTTCTGCGGAGGTGGATCTCGGGATTTGTAAATCAAGCGAACCATTGACGGTCGTCAGCCGAATTTCACCGTTGGGTGGCAGCGCAACCGTGCCGTCGACGCTGCCATTGACCAGGCTGACCGTCGCGTCTCCAACGATATTGGACAAGCGCACATTGCCATTCTGAAGCTCAACATCAGTGACGTTCTCGATCCCCGTGACGGCGACATGGCCATTTACGCTGTTTACCGCAACGGATAGATCGTCTGGTAGCGTTATCACGTAGTCCACCACATATTGACGCCCCTGTGTGCTTTGCGGGTGCACGGTTTGAATTAAGATTTCATCGGTGGTTTCCGTTACCTGGACCTGCGTTTGGTCCAAGCCCGCTTGCGCATCCTCGAAACTATCGGATCCGACCCCTACATCCGCGGTTACCGTCACCGCGTCGGCATCCGACCGACCCGTGATCTCAATTTCTCCGTTCACGCCCTCGAGCCGGATGCCGAGGTGATTTTCGACCGTTACGGTATCCGTAAATGTCTTCTCTACGCGTACGTCGGCATCGCCAGGCCAGGGCCAAGGCCAGTCGTTTTCCTGGATGTTGACATCGATCCCGCCGCCGCCACCACAGGCCGCGACCACGGCGAAAACCCACATCATTGCCGCAGCGCGTTGGATCAGCGATCGATTTGACATGTGATGCCCTCCTTTCCCAACCATCAGGGCCTTCGGTGATGCGTGCTGGTCCACACACACGGTGGTCACTATCATCTTCTGCTTGGCACGTTGTGTCGCCGCATGGATTGGATGCCGGAGGTGACGCTGCGGAGGAGAAGGAAATCTGCACATGTAGATACCCATTAGCCGGCCGCTATCGGGGAGAATACCGCCTGGATGCAGTTACAATCCATTTCACATGATGCCATTGGGATAAACATCAGGTCAAATAAAATCATGCCAGGAGTATCGTTACGGAAATTCCCAAGAAAAAAGAAGAGAATGAGGCAGACTCCACTCGGTCAATGTACTGAACGATGCTTGAAGGATCGATGGGCGATTTGCTATACTGCAGCCGCTTCTGAATTGAATCCCATCGAATGGAAAGCCCCATGCAATCCGACACCGAGCAACAGCGCTTTCTGGGCACCCTGCTTGGAAATCCTACCGACCGTTTTCCCTATTTCGATCTCGAGCCTGACGCTGACACCCTGAAGCGCTGGCGCCGCCAGGGATTCCCCCGTTGGCGCGCCTTTGCGGCCTATTTTGAATTGGAGCCGCACCACGATGTGGGTCCCGTGTTGCGCAGTTATCCTTTCTATCGCAAAGCGCCCGATATCCTGACGGATCCAACGGTCTTCGATCGATACTACGATCCCGACCAGCGCGCTCGCTTTCCCAACAATTTAGCGAAAAAAGTCGCCCGACTGCGGCGACAAGGACGGGTGCTCTATGTTAACGCTTCAGGAGGTGGCCTCCTACAGATGCTGGGCGTTGGCGACTGGGCCTCGTTTCATGCGGCCTGCCGGGCCTTGATTCAGACGCCCCGACAGGTAGCGATCCTGTTGGATAAGATCACCGATTTTTATTGTATCTGCCTGGAGCGCGTATTATCGAAGGTGTCGGTGGACTACGCCTCTTTTTATGAACCCATTGCAGCCAACACGGCACCGGTCATTTCGCCGGCGATGTTCCAGCGCTTCGCTCTTCCCGGATACCGCAAGGTTCTCAGACTATTGGATCGCCATGAGGTTCCCTTGCGCATTCTATGCACCACGGGCGGCAATTTGGGCCCCCTTCTCCCGCTCCTCATCGATGCCGGCATCAATGGTTTATGGATCAGCAACATCCGCAGTGCGGGGATGACGTATAAAAACCTTCGCAATCAGTTCGGTCCGGACATCGCCCTTATCGGTGGCATCGACGCCACAGCCTTGGCCAAGGACCCAGCCGCCGTCAGGAAGGTAGTTGAAGACACCGTACCGGAACTGCTCCACAAGGGACGTTACCTGCCCTGCCTGGATGACCGGCCCCGCAGCAATATGCCCTTCGCCAATTATCGCCTATTTCGCCGCCGGCTGTCAGCGTTGGCACACTAAAGCGTATTTCCAAGCGGGCGCCCACACCCGACCAAGGCCCGGGAAATAAGTGCGGCCTATGCGTCACGCTGGGCAGGACGGCCAAATCAGCCGTTGTGTTTTTGCGGTCAATGGCCCCGCCAAACGACGCCTGATTATCGGCGCCCTGCACCATGGTTGGGCGTCACCCTATTGCGGTAAAATCCGCGGATATACTCCCGATAGAAGGAGGGACCATGAAGAAGCTCAGCTCTCTGGCGTTCCTGATGCTTGTTGTGGGCTTGATTGGGTGTGCGCGGAACGATCACCCATTGCGCGCGTACGAAAAAATGCTCGGAACTGCCGATAAACTCAATTGGACCTTTCATCGCGTGGTGGAAGACAAGGAGGGCATCGGGTACCGATTTCCTGGCTATCTGATCGGTATTGAGAAGTCGAAGCGCGAGCGAATCGGCATGGACCGATCAATTGATTCGCGTCTGAAGATCGATAATTTCAACGGCAAAGTGAGAAAAAGATTGGTCGCTCGGCTCGATGACCGTAAGCAAACCTTTGTTTCCCATATCGTGCGCTATGATCTGGCGCACCAAAGCGTTCCCAGAATAAAATCTGAATTCCTCTACAATATCTACGATATCGTCCCACACGACACATCGGCCGCCAGCAGCGCATACGACTTGTCCTGGCAGACGATGGAAGCCCTCAGTGAAGAGATCCGGGACCGTCTGGCAGAAGAGAAATTCACACACGTTTTCATTTTTGCAATGGGGTGGAATACGGACCAGCAGGAGGCCGTCCGGAACTACAACAGCCTGTACGGTAATTTGCTTCAGGTCGCGCAAGAAAATGCGACGCCAGGCGCATTTAAGCCGCTATTCTTCGGCTTCTCTTGGCCGTCCAGGTGGCGGTGGCCCGGCATCAGCTATTTCAATAAGGCCAACGATGCCGACGAAATTGGATCGGTTTGGGTAAACATATTGTTGAACAAAGTGCTATTACCGATAAAAACTACCCACGAGATGCGCGTGGTGGTGGTCGGACACAGTTTTGGGGCCAGGGCCGTCACTCGGGCGGTGTTCAGCAAAGCGCTGCTGTTCGATAGGGCCGCCATCCCCGCTACGGTGCCCGACTTGGTCATCGGTCTGCAAGGTGCATTCAGCATCAACCGCTTCATTGCCGGGGAAGGCAATGAGGGCTCACCATACAAGGACCATGAAACCGCGGCCAAACGCTTCGTATTCACATGGTCGGACTCGGATACGGCCAATCCCATCGCCAACTTTGTTACCGGTGCCGATCACATTGGCGGCAGGTACGGATATAAGGCTGTCCAAGAACCACCAGGGTCTGACATTTTTAGATTGATTCGCCTGTCTGAAAGCGGCGAGGTGGCCGACGCGACCGATCTGACGGAGACAGACGGGCGTATCCTGCTGGTGGACGCCTCCAAGGTGATCCGATACGGCACCTATGAGAAAGGGGGCATGAGCCACAGCGATATTTACAAACCCGAAATTGCACGCTTCATTTGGCAGCATATAGAACGATATGCGCCATGAAGCCGCAGTCATCGGTCAGCTGCTCGGTGAAGGGTATGGGATTGTATTTGTAGGTGTCGAGGATGTCGATTTACCAGGGCATATCTCAAATTCGCCGCCGTGGTTTGGCGGTGGGGGCATCAACTGAATCTTCAACGGGGGGTGCCATGAGGTGACGGCGTTCAGATCGATCTGAAGCCCATACCTGATCGCCAGCCCATGGAATCGAACTGCGCAGCGGATGATCCGGTTTTGCGTTGGAAAGGCCAACCACCATATCTGGGCGTTGGCCTTTGTTGTGCAACCGGGCTGTTGGTCATGCCTGATCGGCTTTTTGCCGTCACCTCCTTTCCGCAGCACATCAGGGGGATGCTAGAGGCGTCATCCGAGCCGGCACAGTAGGCGCAATTTTTTCACCATCCGTTCAAGACCGCAGGTGTTGCACTGGTAGCGATCACCTTCTTTCATGTGGCAACTATTCGCCATGGATAGACCACCTAACGTTTGTGTCGGGTAGCGATTGACTGCGTTTTACACTGCTTTTTCTTTCACTTGACGTTTTTCGCAATTCTTGCAGATGCCGTCAATTCGGACCTCGATTTTGTCGATTCGGCCGGGGTAGGTCTTCCATAACGGTTCTGTATCAACAACAAGACTCTCCGGGCTCAAACAATCCATCTGCCCGCAATTGGTGCAATAAAAGTGCGGGTGCGGCTGGTGGTGATCATTGGGGGCCAGGCCATAATAAAACGCCCTACCGCCCGTGCTGATGCGCTCAACAACGCCATGTTCCACCAACAGGTCAAGAATGCGGTAGACGGTTACCCGGTTAATCGTGCTGCTCCGCTCCAGAATTCGATAGATATCATCGGCGGAAAGGGGAAATCGGTTATTACCCACGACTTCCAGTACGCGCACACGATTCAGGGTCGACCTTAGATCTGCTCCCGACAGCAAGTCCTCATAATTGCAATGGTGGCACATGGGGTATCCTTAAATGCAGCAGTGGGTCCGACCGTCTCATTTATAGGCAATTAAGCGTATTTTGTCGATCACCAAGGAGATCAGGAAGACGATCCCGGAAACCATAATGATCGAAGCGCCGGATGTAAGATTGTACCGATATGATAACCACAGACCCATTATGGTCAGCAAGGCTCCGAGTAAACTTGAGGCCACCATCATTTGCACCAGGGTGTTGGCATATTTCTCGACGATGAACGGCGGGATCGTCAACAGAGCGATGACCAGAATCAGGCCGACCACCTGTATGACCAGCACAATGGTGACGGCCAGCATACCGATAAGGCCAAAATAGAGCGTTCTGACCGGTACGCCCCTGATGCGAGCGAATTCCTCATCATAGGACATGGCCAGAAGGTCCTTGTAATAATACACGACCAGGATCGTCATTACCACACCGACGAGGATCATGAAAAACAGATCCGACCTGGGAACGGCGAGAATACTACCGAACAGATAACTCATCAGATCCACATTATACCCGGGCGATATGTCGATCAAAATGATACCGAAGGCCATTCCGAGCGCCCAGATGACCCCGATAATCGTATCGGCACGGTGCTTGATGGTATGGCTGATCGCGGCCATCAACATAGCGGCGAACAGGGAAAACCCAATGGTGCCCAGCAAGAAGGGCCAATTGAAGAAAAAGGCCAAGCCGATACCGCCGTATGCGGCATGGGCAATGCCACCCGAGAGAAAGACGATACGGTTGACCACCACGAGGGTGCCCATAATACCGCAGATGACGCTGGCCAGTAGGCCAGCGGCGAGAGCGTTTTGCATGAATTCAAACTGTAAAGCGTCAATCATGGGATTTCTTCTCATGCACCGGTAGAACCCGGTGGGGCAGGCCGTGGGCCACCAACTCCACCGGGCAGATTTCCTCAACGGTGCAGGGATACATGGTTTCCAGCATCTCTCCGGTGATTTCAGCCTGATCATGATAATGGAGGTGTTTGTTCACGCAGGCCACCGATTTCACATAGTGGGAGACCACCAGAAGATCGTGGCTGACGACCACAATAGTGATCTCTTTGTTCAGTTCGCCGAGCAGTCGATAAAAGTCCGCCTGACCCTTGGTGTCGATGCTGGCGGTGGGTTCATCCAACAACAGCAGCTTGGGCCGGCCCACCAGCGCGCGGGCAATGAATGCCCGCTGGCGTTGGCCGCCGGAGAGCGCGCCGATTTTGCGGTCCGCATAGTCCGCCACTTCCAGGCGTTCCAGGGCCGCCAGCGCATCACGGCGGTGAGTGTTGGTGTTCCGGGACAAGCGTTTCTTCGGATTCAGGCGCCCCATCAGGACCACATCCATGGTCGTAATGGGAAAGCTGCGGTTCACGTTGACGTTCTGGGGGACATAGCCGATGCAGTGTGAGGCCTTTTGCGGCGATTTGCCATCGATCAGTATAGCGCCTCTGTCCGGCGTCAATAGACCCAATATCAATTTCACCAAGGTCGTTTTGCCGCCACCGTTCGGGCCAATGAGGGCCATGAAATCCCCTTGACGGACGGAAAGGTTCACGTCCGCAAGCACGGATTCCCCATCGTAGGCGAACTCAAGATCTTTGATGTCAATGATCGGCATGGGGACTCCCTGCGGCTACTTCAATGCCATTTGGAACTTGCCCGCAACCTCGCGCAGGTTGGCCATCCAGTCTTCGGCCAACGGGTCGGCAAAGGCCACCTGGCCACCGATCTCCTTGGCAACGAGTTGGGCGCTCGCAGCTGAAAACTGGGGTTGAACAAAAATAACCTTTATCCCGTCTTCCCGGGCATGTTGGATGAGCGCCTGCAACTGAGCCGCCTTGGGATCCTTGCCTTCAACTTCAATGGGCACCTGTTTCAAGCCATAGGCATGGGCAAAATATCCCCAGGAGGGATGGAATACCATAAATTGAAGGCCCTTTTGGCCGGCGAATGTCTTTTTCAAATCAGCATCCAATTGATCAATACGGGCCATAAATGCATTGAAGTTGGCCGCATAGTCGTCTCGATGCGCTGGATCGGCGTCCTGAAGCGCCGCCAGGATAGTACGGGCCTGGATCTTCACCAGGGGTGGCGACAACCAGATGTGCGGGTCAAGGCCGGTATGTTCATGGTGATCTTCTGGATGCTCGGCCTCGGCATGGTGGTCGTCCTTTTCATGCGCATGTTCTGCTTCGTGGTGCTCGCTTTCATGATGGTCTTCTGCGGGTTCATCGTGATGATCTTCTTCTGCGTGCGCATCCTGATGGTGTTCCTCCGCATGGCCCTCCTCATGATGGTCATGCACCGCCATGGCAAGCTTCTCGATACCGTGGTCGGTATGGATCACCATGAGGTTGGGATTGGTTGCAGTTATTTTTTTCAAGTTTGCGTGTTCAAACTCGATCCCGACTGCGAAATAGAGCTGGGCCTTGGAAATGGCCACCATCTGCTGAGGTTTGGGCTCATAGGTATGTGGATCGGCGCCGGGATGGACCATCACCTGCACATCCACCAAGTCTTTGCCAATTTGTTGCACAAAATACTTCTGGGGAGCGATGGTCACAAATACAGGGAGCTTATCGGCTGCAAAACAATTTGCCCATGAAAGACTTACACCAACCACGATAATTGAAATGAAGCTAGTCAGGCGATACATTTCCTCCTCCTTTATCATCCAGGTTGTCATGCCGTATTGAGCCCATTCTATTCTCAATCCTTACGCCCACCTTGTCTAACACTGATTGCGAACCCAATTATTTGGTGCAAAGCGTGTTGTGACAATTGACCGGTCGGTCTTTTCTTAATGAAGAACCAGAGAACTGTTCAATCTGCTTTCGATGTTAACCTTTTTTTTCCAGCCAGGGTTTCCTATACAAACCAGCCGTGTTCTTAATGCATCGTCTTCCTTCTTGAAATACGCATCAACCTCTATCTACTTTACCACCCTATTGAGCAGCACCATCGGATGTTCCGGATCACCCCAATATGTAAATCCTTTTGCCCGGATGATATCAGGCGGGATGTCTTCCAGCATTTCCGCCAATATCTTCTTTTTAATGGCGTTCTTGATCTGCAACTATAAGATTGCAATACAGGGGCGTGGCTTTTGTGTTCATGGGTTGGCACAGCCGGTAGAATATCGACGGTACTTTCCTGATCTCCGGCTTCATGAACCTGAACTGCCATCTCTTTTCGAATTCTGTCATACTGCGGTTCAAGGGTATCTTTAAACTGAAAACCAAATCCAGCAGCACTTGACAACGGATCGATTCGCAGAATAAGGGCGCGCGGCGATAATCTCCTGATATAGCGCTTCACGCGCTTCAAATCCTGGTTTTCAATGCGATCGATCTTATTCAGTATCAGCATATTCGCTGCGCGGACTTGACGCCTGACCAATCCAAGATTTTCGTTGCCAATCTCAAGACGTTGGCGACTGCCAAAAACCGTAAACAATCCAGCTGCGGGTTTTTAACTAGGCACCAGTGGAGACATAGGTGCTTGTATTTGAAAGATCGGCCATCTGATTGGGTTTGGGCCCGCAGGTGCCTGGGCTGGTGCCAAATTGGGCCATGATCTGTACGCCCCCACAGAATCGTTGCCAATTCGTTGCACAGGGTATTCTTGTGGCACGATACTGACACGTATAAGGAGTTCGCTGGCTGCGATACCTTTTAGCACAGTCTTATAACATATTGTTATTTATTTTAAATTTTGTATTCTGCGTTTCATTTGATCTCCCCGCCAAACGAAGACGGGGTTGGTAACAACTTATAGACACGCAATAATGTTTTACATTAATTAACCATGTGTAAATCATCAGATAATATCGTAACCTCATGAATATGTATATAATTTATCCATTTTTGTCAAAAAACAGTAAATGCAAAATTATTGCAATTATACGAGAAATGCAATATAAATCTCGTTCGTGAGGTGACGAATAAAATGAAAACAAACTTCCGTGAGCCGATATACGGCATCGGTATCGACACCGGCGGCACCTATACAGACGCGGTCCTCTTCGATCTGCGAGAACATCACGTTATCAGTGTTAGCAAGCGGCCGACCCTTCACCACTGCCTTGAACGGAGTATTGTTCAGGTACTTGACGATATTTGTCCTATCGATAAAGCCGAATTCGTTCGGACGATCGCCTTTTCCACCACATTGGCCACTAATGCCATTGCTGAGGGCCGCATGAGCAAGGTCGGCCTAATCGTCATCGGCCAGGTAAAACCCTTCGATACGCCGGTGGTTTCTGTCCGGTATGTGGAAGGCGGCCATGATCACCTCGGCCAAGAGGCCATGTCCCTGAATGTAGATCAGATAGTTGAAGCCGTTGGCAGCTTAAAAGGCCAAGTGGACGCTTATGCCATCGCAGCTTCATTGAGCATCGAAAACCCAACGCATGAACAGGTGGCAGCCAAGGCAATTGAATTGATGGATCGAAAACCGGTTGTCTGTTCCAGTGACGTCAGTTCCAGAGCGGGGATTCGTGAAAGGGCGGCCACGGCAGTCCTCCACGCCAGCTTGATGCCCGTCATAGAGGGATTTGTCACACAGGTGAATCAGCTTAAAGAGGACCGGTTCGTTACGGCTGACATGTCAATCATCAAAGGCGATGCCACGGCCGACCACCTGACGCAGGCGATCGCGCGTGCAGCCGGAACGGTGGCCAGCGGCCCTGCGGCAACGGCTTATTTCGGGGCCAAGTCCACTGCTGCCAAACTGGCAATGGTTGTTGACATCGGCGGAACGACGACGGACATCACGTGCATTAAAAATGGAAAGCCGGTGATTTCAAATCAAGGTAGCCGGATCGACCGCTGGCAGACGCAAATTGATGCCGTCGACATGCACACGGTTGGTATTGGTGGCGACAGCCTTGTACGCCTAGACCGGTCAGGAAAGCTGAGTGTCGGCCCTTTGCGGGTTCAGCCGTTGGCGATGTCACAAGGCATTCCCGATCCGGCAAATTGGATCGGCGCGGAAAATAGCAGCCGATGGATCATCCACCGCATTTCGAATGGACAAGACCAGCCTGCCGCTTCGGATCCCGTTGTGGCCCACCTTCTGCGGGAGAATGGGGCAACCCCAACGGATATGATGGCCCAATTGGGCATGTCCAACTTTGGCCTGGACCGTCGCTTAGAGGATTTGGCTTTCAACAATCAAATTTCCGCTGTGGGGTTTACACCGACCGACGCCCTTCACGTGCTCGGTAAGTCTCAATTGGGGGACGCGGCGGCATCCATTGCAGGCGCTCGCATCCTGGCGGATTTACGGGGTGAGACGATTGAGGCCTTTTCCAATGCGGTTCTTGATGTTGCGCATCAGATGATTGCAGACGCCATTTTAACCTATGCGTTTAAGAAACAGACCGGGATCTCAATGGCGGCAGTCACCTCGTTAAACCAGGACGTTTCGCTTGTTTCTTGCCGCTTCAAGATTGAAGTCCCCATCGTTGGTATTGGGGCAGCTGCACGTCATCTGCTGCCGGAGGTGGCCAACAAGCTACACACACAGGCGATTTTTCCATCACAATTCGAAGTCGGCAATGCCCTGGGCGCCATTATGATTGCATTGAAAGGTGATACGAATAAATGAAAACACCCACCCCCAGACGGGATCATGCCGCCAATTGTTTTGAAGCGACATTGGAGGTCGCCAGCGAAACCAAGGAGGCCGTTGTCATTCATGGTTGGCTTTACAACCAACAACGCTGGATCCTGCATGCCTGGTGTGAGGTCGATCAATGGGTCATCGACCTTACCGAAACCCGGGATCCCATCGAAAAATACACCTACTATCGGATCATGGGCGTCACGCCTGGGAGATCCATCCGCTATAATCGACAGGATTTCTTTGCCTTGGCAGCAAAGCATCGGCATTTCGGGCCTTTCGACAAAGCTTTTTTCTTCGCGGAAATTTCTTCTACCGATCCCATTAAAACAATCCTGAAGGCCTCCAACTATAAGTAGAACATGACGTCGTGGAAAAAGATCCTGCAATGCTCCCCATACTGATCATCGGCGGTGGTATACACGGAACCCACCTTGCGCATTGCCTACTGCACCATACGCCGCTGACCCACGATGATATCCGAATTCTCGATCCCCACGAGGAATTGTTGCATGAATGGTGGCGATGCACTCGAAACTGTGGCATGGATTATCTGCGTTCACCCTCCGTGCACCATATCGACATCCATCCGTTTTCTCTGGACACGTTCGCCCGCCAGCCCGAAAATCGGCAGGAAAGCAATTTCATTGCACCGAAAGACCGACCCTCGGTGAAGCTGTTTCGCAAGCACTGCCGCATGGTGATCGACACCCATCGCCTCGAGGCTTTGATGATCCGGGGCAAAGCGCTGGAGATGAAGAATCAACGCAATCATGTCGGCGTCGTGACAGAGGACGAAACGATCGATGCCAGAATGATCGTGCTGGCCCTGGGCATGAACCATCAGCCGCTATGGCCGCGCTGGGCGATTGCACTTAATGAGCAGGCAGCGCCCATCTATCATGTGTTCGATCCATCTTTCCACCTGAATGCCACTCGACACCGAGGACCGATTGCAGTGGTCGGCTCAGGGATCAGTGGTGTACAATTGGCACTAAATCTGGTTGAAAAGGGGGTCGAGGGCATCCTGCTGATTTCAAGAAAGGCCGTCCAAGTCAGCGATTTTGATTTCGACCCAGGCTGGCTAGGGCCCAAATATCTGGATCATTTCAGCCAGCAATCATTGGATGAAAAGCGCAAGCGTATAACAGCCGCCAGAATGACAGGCAGCATTCCGAAAGATACAAAATCACTCATAGATGACGCGACAGCACGAGAGCAGATCACCTGCATCGTGGATGACATCGCGGACGCATCATTCCATTCCGGGAGCCTGCTGCTGAGCGGCCGTCATGGTCAGTACGCATGCCAACAGGTTATCCTGGCAACCGGATTTCGCGAAGCGCCACCGGGCAATGGTTTGATTACACAGACCATCAGAGAATTCCATCTGAAAACAGCCCCCTGTGGTTTCCCGGTGATCGGACCATCATTGCGCTGGCATGAGCGTATTTTTGTCAGTGGTCCACTCTCAGAACTCCAAATCGGTCCTTCTGCCAGAAATATCGCCGGTGCAAGGCATTCGGGCAGAAGAATCACCGCCGCTCTCAGTAAGGTAACAATACCCTGAAAAGCGAGTTCATCCGCCAGTCACACGATCCTAATGGATTAGGATTGTGTGACTGTTTGGTTCATCATCTATCGTCGTTGTTGCAGTAGCGCTGAAATTGGCAACGGACGGCGATGAATTCAGAGAAAATTGCATCCTGAGCAAAAACGACTATGCCAGATACACAAGAAATACACCCAACAACCAATACTGGCTCGGCAGGCAGAGCGCCAACGAATAGTAACGCCACTAAGTATCTCCCAGCGCTGTTTTTAGCGGTGGCGCTGCTTTTTCTCCCCAAGGTGTCTGAAACGGGAAGCGGCAATACCCTGGCCATTATCTTCGTCAGCATCGTACTTGAAGCGATTCCGTTCATGCTGCTGGGATCGCTCGTTGGGGGCGCCATCGAGGCATTTGTCAGCCGCGAACGCCTGGCAACGCTGCTGCCCAAAAAAGGTTGGCTGACGGTATCTTTGGCGGCCGGCGCAGGCACTTTTTTTCCGGTGTGCGAATGTGCAGTTGTGCCGGTTGTCCGCCGGCTGGTCGGCAAAGGGCTCCCCACCTCTGCGGCCATCGCCTATCTTCTGGGTGGGCCCATCGTCAATCCCATCGTCGCCGCCTCAACCGCCCTGGCCTATGCCTTTGACTGGCGGATCGTTACCCTGCGACTGGCGCTTGGCTATGGCATCGCCGTGGTCATCGGGCTCATCAT
>JAAUYD010079484.1_pt1 | contig 13997 bp, 11 predicted proteins | sample 7278101 | NCBI WGS metagenome assembly JAAUYD01 (sample SAMN14350128, study PRJNA611818) | marine sediment metagenome | isolation source: surface marine sediment (0.6m) | place: French Polynesia: Moorea | collected 2018-08
ATTGGAGGTACCATATCCGTGCATACTGAGCTGGGTAAAGGGACCACGTTCTCACTTCGGCTACCAGCCTCAATGGCTGTGAAGGGGACGCTGCTGTTTGAGCTGGATGCGGAAACCTATGCCATACCCCTTTCTTATACCGAGGCCGTTGTATCTCTATACAAAAGCGATATCCACAAAGTAAGTAACGGATTGGTGGCCACTCATTTAGGTAAAACCATATCCATTGTATACCTCAAAGATCTTTTCGGTGTTAAGCACGGCGAATCAGTATATGACAAGAAGATCCTACATCAAAGCTTTGACTCGACGCATCCTGAACAAAAATTGGATATCGTAATCGTGTCCTACAATGGCAGAACAGTAGGTTTTGTGGTCGATAAACTTTTACAACAAAAAGAGATCGTAGAAAAGCCATTGGCCAAACCTTTAGAAAAGGTGCAATTGATCAGTGGGGTGACCATAATGGGGAATGGTCATGTATGCCTGGTTTTAAATGTAGCTGCCATTTGCAACGTGGTATTTGCCAGAAACTACAAAGGTGCAATGTCATATTAAACAAAACGTAAAGAGAAAATGCAATTAATAGGAGTTAACGAAAAGAGGCTGATAGATCAAGTGATTGCTTCTGGCTATGAACATGCCGCAAATTCTTTTTCCAGCATTACGGGTGGAAGGGTGAGCGTGAACCATGATTCCCTCGAAATTGGCCTTTGTAAAGACCATAAATACTTACTCAAGCAACTTAGCCACCTACATGACCTGACGGCGGTCAAAACAGCGATTATTGGTGATATGAAAGGAGCGAGTTACCTGGTTCTTAGCCCGGAAGAAAAGGAAATAATAGCTCAAATGAGCCTTACGGTTTTCGGTGATCCAAGGTTCGTCTCAGATGTGGATGAATCTGCCGTCTTGATGGAGATTGACAACATAATTTCAGCTGCCGTCATAACAGAGCTCTCCAATGCACTGGCAGTGAATATTTATGGAGACGTACCAAAAATGATGAACTTCAAAAATATCCATAGGTTTCATGACCACCTTAATGAGGGAAAAAACGAGCATTATTTACTATCCTACGCCACATTCAATTTTCAATGCCTTGACGAAATACGGCCAACTTTCATATGGGAGATAGATAAGCAGATTGTCTATCTGGCCAGCGCCTAAACATAATATTGACCGCCATGAAAAAGATAAATGTACTTGGTACCAAGATTAAAGTCGTTAGTTTATCGATAGCCCTTGCGCTTGTGGCCTTTATTGTTGTAGAATGGACTGTGGACTCTAATCTTTTTTTTACATCTGGCTTTGTATTGCTGACTATCAGCCTACTTTTTTACTTGGTTCTCACCATGGCCAAGAGCCTTCAAAACATAGAAACCCTGGCAGCGGCTCTTGAGCGCCATGAAATGCCAGACATTGATGCTGAAACAAAGAATACCCGAGTAATCAGCCACCTATTGTCCATGTACAATAAAATGCAGGAGATAATCGACTTTGTAAAATCCTTGGGCAAGTCCACTTTTGAATTCAGACATATCGATGCTCAAGGTAAAATCGGTCTGATTTTGACCGACCTGTCTCAAAAGCAGGGCGAGTATGCCGAGGAAGAGAGAAGAAGAAGCTGGAAAAATGAAGGACTTGCCAAATTTGGTGAGATTCTTAGAATGGACACCCAGGATCTGAAGGAAATGAGCATAAAGATCCTTAGCAATATAGTGAAGTATGTCGGAGCAAATCAGGGCGGCTTTTTCATTCAATTTGAAGAGGACGAAGAGCGGTATATGGAACTGACAGCTTGTTATGCATATGACAGAAAAAAATTCGTAGAATCCAGAATTGAGGAGGGAAAGGGATTACTTGGCCAGGTTATGTTGGAAAAGGAGGTGATATTCTTAACCGAAGTACCGGAGGACTTTGTAACTATTACTTCTGGTCTTGGCGAAGCCACTCCTAAGAATCTGGTGATCATTCCCCTAATAGTGAACGAAAAGTTTTACGGTGCAATAGAGTTGGCTTCGTTTGAAATAATAGAAGCTTACAAAGTGGAGTTTTTGCAAAGTGTAGCGGAGAACATTGCTTCTGCAGTGGCTGCAATAAAAACCAATGAAAATACACATCGGCTATTAGAGCAATCACAAGATATGGCCCAGGAGCTACAGTCGCGTGAAGAAGAAATGCGTCAAAACATGGAAGAGCTACAAGCTACTCAGGAAGAGATGGCCCGGAAACAACTGGAAATTGATGGCTTGTTTGGAGCATTGAATAATTCTCAAGGGTTGGCAGAATACAGTGCGGAAGGAGAAGTGTTGGACGCCAACCCTAAACTTCTTGAAATCTTAGGGTACACATTGGAAGAGTTAAAGGCTACAAGCGGGTTGCTCTTGCCAAGGTTTGATCTACAGTCTTTTTGGGCTCAGCTTCAAAAGGGGAAAAGCCAGGATGCCGAGTTAGTCCTTGAAACCAGAGATGGCCATGAAATATGGATTGGAGTAAGCTATTCGCCTGTTATGGATCACCATGGGGTATTCAAAAAAGTGTTGGTGTTAGCCCTGGACATCACCGAAAAGAAAAAGAAGGAGAAAGAAATAGAGCGCCTTTCACTTGTTGCTGACAACACAGATAATTCTGTAGTAATTACCGATCCGAATGGCCTCATTGAGTATGTCAACCCAGGATTTGTTAAGCTTACCGGCTACACGCTGGAGGAAGTTGCAGGGAAAAAACCAGGCGATGTACTTCAAGGCCCCAAAACAGACCCCCAAACGGTAAAGCGGATCAGTCAGAAATTAAAAAGCAGACAACCTCTCTATGACGAAATACTCAACTATTCCAAGGCCGGTGAATCGTACTGGATATCCTTGGCCATTAACCCGGTATTTAAAGATGGAAAGCTCCAAAAGTTTATTTCCATCCAGGCCAACATTACTGAAACAAAGGAAAAGGCGTTAGACTATCATTATCAGCTTCAGGCCATCAGTCGTTCCAATGCGGTGATTGAATTTGACCCTAAAGGTCATATCCTTACAGCTAACGATAACTTCCTGAAAATTTTCAAGTACAAAAAAGAAGAAATAATAGGCAAGCACCATAAAATATTCGTCCGGCCGGACGTGCGCGAGTCTGAGGATTACAAACACTTTTGGTCAAGGCTAGGCAATGGAGAATATATTAATGAGGAGTTTCAAAGAATTGATAGAAACTGCAATGAGATTTGGCTACAAGGCGTATACAACCCAATCTACAACCTACACGGTCAAATCACGAAGATTGTAAAATTTGCCTTCGACATTACTCGCGAACGTCTTTTACAAATAGAAACGGAGCATCAACAAGCTGAAATCCGTTCTCACCTGGAGACTATTGACAAAACCATAGCCTCAATTGAGTTTGATATAGAGGGAACCATCAGTTACGTAAATGAGGTGTATCTCAATGTGTCGGGGTATAGCAAGGAAGAACTCTTGGGACATAATTATAAATATCTGTTGGCCGAGGGTGAATCCGATAAGCCACAAACCCAAATGATGTGGATGAGTTTAAAGGAAGGTAACTACTTCACGGGCCAGTTCAAGCAAAAATCCAAATGTGGCAAGTCGCTATGGTTACGTGGGGCCTTTAATCCCATATTGGACGAGAAGGGTATGCCTACAAAGGTGATGATGTTTGCCCAATTTAACACCCAGGAAATGGAGAAGAAGGAAGACCTTACTCAAACGGTCAATGCGCTCAAACAGTCCATGCCTATTATGGAATTGAACATGGATAAAACATTTAAGAGTGCGAACGGTAAGTTTTTTGAACTTATAGAATATAGCAGGCTGGAAACACGTCAGAAATCAATAGAATTCTTTTTGGACAGTTCAATGTCTCGAGGGCAGCTTAATTCATTTAACAGAAAATTCGATAAACGAGAGTTTTTTGAGGAAGTGCTGATCCTGCAATCAAAATCAGGAGTCAGTAAGGCCTTCCGTGTCACCTTTAACCCTATTAAAAACCTGGAACAGGAAGTGGTAAAAATGATGGCTATCCTGGTCGATGAAATGGTAATACCCGAGTTAAATCCTAGTGAATGATGGTAGAGATTACCAATGAGGAGCTAAGTTCATTAACAGCTGCTATCATGACCCGGCATGGCATTGACTTCACCTGTTACGAGCCAAAGTCGTTGAAAAGAAGAGTGGCACGAAGTTTATCGGTGTTTAAGTTGAATTCCATCCATGAATTGTGGACCAAAATATTGCGTGACACAGACTTTGTTCACCCCTTTGTAAATGAACTCTCTGTGGGCCTCACTTCAATGTTTCGTGACCCAACCTTTTGGAGTCGGCTGACCGAATTTCTTCCCGGTTTTATAAAAGAGCGGGGAAAAATGGACGTATGGCATGCCGGATGCTCCACTGGCGAGGAAGTTTACTCGTTTAATATTTTGCTTCGGGAATTGGGCTTGCAAGGAAAAGTCAAATCTTTTGCCAGCGATATGAACACGGATGCACTGGAACAAGCAAAAACAGGCAGTTACCATATCCTTAAGCTGGCAGAGTATGGACATAACTATAAAAAATACTGTCCTCAGGGTTCCCTTGACCAATATTATCGCAAAGAAGGTAAATATGGAATTATGGATCTTACCCTGACCCGTCATGTTGACTTCAAACAGAATAACCTGATCACCGATACAAACAGAAATAAATACGATATCATTTTCTGCAGAAATGTAATGATCTACTTCGATGCCGGGGCCAAAAAGCTGGTCCTTGACAAATTCTACAATGCTTTAAAACCGGGAGGACTTTTGATCATAGGATTTTTCGATGCGCTGGTGCCTGTAATTGATAAAGACAGGTTTGCCTTCTTTGACCTTAATAATAAAATTTTTATGCGAATACCTAACTAACACTACTATGAATGCCTGTACCAAAAGAAAACTTAACCTGCTTATTCACCTGGCCAAAGTGGATGGTAAATTTCATGATGCCGAGAAGGCCCTAATACAAGAATTTGTTCGGGAAAAGGGCTTTGATGTCACAGACTTCGACCTCTTGCAAGGATCAGAAAAACCGTTGAAGAACGTGCATCAGATTAATGACAAAAAAGAAATTCTTTTCCTGGCCATAAAGCTAATGCAAGCCGATGATGTGATTCATAACAGTGAAATGGCTTTTTGTAGAAAGCTTGCCCAGAAGCTCGGCTATAAGCCAGCGATCATCGATGCCTATGCCCATATGGCACTGGATAGGTTCTATTTTGAAAATGTTATTCACCAATGGTCTATCTGAAATTTAGGTCCAAGAGGCTTACTAAGAGACGGCACGGGGGTTGTAAGTTGCTAAAATCCAAGGTATGTGTCGCCGCAGACCTTAACAATGTTAGCACTAAATTCGTATGGCATTAACACGGTAATGAACCGAGAGACAGTGAATTGACTAGTTAGTTGCTGTTAAAATACCGAATTCAAGGGTGGGCCTTATTCAGGTGGAAGATGAGACTTTCCTATATCCGCTGTGCTACATCGGAACTGGCTTCTCCTACCTTAAAACAAGAAAGCCTCCATTACTGAAGGCTTTCTCTAAGTTGGGGTGGAAGATGGGACTCGAACCCACGACCTCCTGAACCACAATCAGGCGTTCTAACCAACTGAACTACAACCACCATATAAACTTGTGTCTAACCTCCCGATTGTTATCGGAAGAACTAGAACTACTCTGTACTAAACAAAGCTTTTAGTTAAGTGAGTTTCCTAAGGGAGTGCAAATTTAGATACAAGGAATGAAATAACAAACAGTTTCTGATTTCTTAATTACGGTTAAAATGTATTTGTGATCTGACGAATTCTGGGTTGGGAATATCTAGCTTATGTGCTCACCGAAACAAAGGAAGTCACCTGATTACTTCCAGATGCCTGTAAAATCAGGTAAAGGAGGCTGTCTCAAAAGAATCAGCTCTCTTTTTGTCAAAATATTCTGTAGCTAACTCTGCCGTTAACCGCAGAGAACCCAGAGATAAGCCACAGAGATAACAGAGATGACCCAGCTTAAATTACCACCAAATAACCTCTAAGCTTATGGACTTTTGAGACACCTTCTGATCAATCTCGATCAAAGAGTAACCTGTTTCCCAGCACACTATCATCGATCTTATTATGGTCGTAAGCCAAGTGCCCTGAAACGATGGTTTGCTTGACAGCAGACTTAAACTCATGACCTTCAAAAGGAGACCAACCGCACTTTGCCCGGATATTACTTTTATCTACCGTCCAGGGAGCATTCAGATCAACGATAGCCAAATCTGCATAATAGCCTTCACGAATAAAACCTCGCTCTTTTATCTCAAATAGAACGGCTACATTATGACTCATTTTTTCAGCAATTTTTTCAAGACCGATTCTCCCCTGGTGATAAAAGTCCAGCATGGCTACTAAACTGTGCTGCACCAAAGGCCCTCCGGAAGGTGCCTTAAAATAGGTATTTGACTTTTCCTTGAGCGTGTGAGGAGCGTGGTCTGTGGCAATCACATCAATAGCACCATCAAGCATGGCTGCAAAGATGGCCTCCCGATCAGTTGACGTTTTTACTGCAGGGTTCCATTTTATCAACGTACCTTTCTCGGCATAGTCCCGGTCATCGAACCACATATGATGGATACACGCCTCGGAGGTTATCTTCTTTTCAGCAAGGGGGATATCCTTATCGAATAGCTCTAACTCACGAGCCGTAGAAATATGTAAAATATGCAATCTTGCTCCATGCTTTCTGGCTAATGACGCCGCGAGAGAAGACGAAAGATAACAAGCCTCCTCACTTCGTATGAGGGGATGACAGTCTATGGGCACATTCTCACCATACTTTGCCCTATATATTTCAGTGTTTTTGCGAATGGTAGCTTCATCCTCACAATGTGTGGCAATGATCATGGGTACTTTTGAGAAAAGACCCTCAAGGGTTTTTTCGTTATCCACCAGCATATTTCCTGTAGAAGATCCCATAAACACTTTCACACCACAGACCCTGTGCGGATCAGTCTTTAACACCTCTTCCAAATTATCGTTAGAAGCCCCCATAAAAAAAGAATAATTCGCCAGCGACGACTTGGAAGCAATGTCATATTTATCCTCCAACAGCTGCTGGGACAATGCGTTGGGGACAGTATTCGGCATTTCCATAAAGCTTGTGATACCTCCTGCAACAGCGGCTCTGGATTCGGTGAAAATATCGCCTTTATGTGTAAGACCAGGTTCCCGAAAATGCACTTGATCATCAATCACGCCTGGAAATACATATTGGCCTTGGGCGTCAATTACTTTATCGACCCCTTCAGCACTGATCTGACCCCATATTTTATCTATTCTTTGCCCTTTGATCAGAATGTCACTTTGGGTAATACTACCTTCATTAACGATTTGCGCATTGGTAATTAGTAATGAATTCATACGGTCACCTATTTTTTGCGCAAATTACAGGATAATTAATGGGCATAAAACAAGAATCAATTGTTCCATGGCTGGTGAAATAAAAACTTTCGAGGATTTTAAACTTAACAGGCAGTTGTTGAACGCTATTGAAGATTTACAATACCGCGATCCTACTCCTATTCAAATAAAGGCCATACCTTTGGCCCTGGCTGGTCATGATGTAATGGGCATCGCCCAAACTGGGACCGGCAAAACTGCGGCATTCGTTTTGCCTATCCTTATGAAGGTTAAATATGCCCAGGGCCATGATCCTCGTGTATTGATCCTGGCCCCTACCCGGGAACTCGCGCTTCAAATAGAGAAAAACCTTATTGAACTGGCCCATTATACCGATCTGCGGATAGTAGCCCTTTACGGAGGAATAGGCCCCAAAAGGCAGCTAGAGCAACTTGAACAGGGGGTAGATATTATTGTAGCTACTCCCGGAAGGTTCATGGATATTTATCTAAAAGGGGAGTTGGTAACAAAACAAATAAAGACCCTTGTGCTGGACGAGGCCGACAAGATGATGGATATGGGCTTCATGCCACAAATTCGCAAAATCTTAGAAGTGATCCCTGTCAAGCGCCAAAACCTGCTTTTTTCGGCCACTATGCCGCCAAAGGTGGTAAGTCTTTCAGAAGAGTTTTTAGAATTCCCGGAAGTGGCTGAAGTGGCTCCCCAAGCCACCACCGTAGATACCATCGAACAACAGCTTTATGAATTACCCAATCTGAAGTCAAAGATTAACATGCTGGAGTATCTGCTTGACCAGGAAGAATTCAGCAGGGTGATCATTTTCACCAGAACTAAAGCCAATGCGGACAATGTGTTTAAATTCTTAGATCGTAAAGGATTTGGACCTGTCCGTGTAATTCATTCAAACAAAAGTCAAAATTCACGCATCAATGCCATCAACCAGTTTAAAGAGGGCGAACTCAGGATTTTGGTTTCCACCGATGTGTCTGCGCGGGGGATCGACGTATCAGACGTAAGTCACGTCATCAATTTCGATGTACCTGTCATTTATGAGGATTATGTACACCGAATTGGCAGGACCGGACGGGCAAAAAAAGAAGGGGTAGCCATCACCTTCGCCAACCAGGCGGAACTACTGCATGTGGGCAAAATCGAAGAAATTATCAAGGAAAAAATTCCACGGCTTAAAACCCCGAATCAGGTTGAAATTCCCAAAACAGATAAGGCCGAGCAGATCGTTATCGAACGTGAGATTGATGTATTTAAGCGAAAGGAAAATCCTGATTTCAAAGGGGCTTTTCACGAAAAGAAAGTAAAGCATGGTGTAAAGTCAAAAAAAGTTAAATTCAACAAGAAAAAAAGGTAGTCTCTTACTTTTAACACGAGTTTGACTAATAATCGACATCAAAAAAACTATAAAGCATGCTCCAAACAGGCAATAGATAACTTATCCATTCGCTCACTTTACTTTCTGACATATTGAAATGATAACCATGATAAGTCTGGTTGGGATTCTCCTTCAAATACATTAAATATAAAGTCAAGCTTGGCCTTACTGCCATACAAACTACTGTTAATAGGTTCCCGATAGGTCTTGAATAACCGATATTGCCCTTTCCCAGAGTGGCCTATGGAATTGATAACGATCTTAGGTGTTGAGCCTTGAAACTTAGCTATCACCACAACTAAGAGCGTGAGCCACCAGACTATAAAGGCAAAACGTTTTCCGAAATCCTTTGACCGCACCATCTTCAACTGAATACCAAGCTCTTAACCTCTTAAAGCTAGTATTTTTTGAGTAGTTTGGAACAGAAAGTTAAAAACCACCCTACCATTAAATGTCTGCTTTAAAAAACCGAATCAGTTCTATTTTGTTTTGGTCAGTGATTTCCGCTGCCTTCATAGGCCCCGGTACGCTGGCAGCAGCTTCCTCAGCAGGGGCTACCTTCAAGTATGCCTTATTATGGGCACTGGTCTTTGCTACCGGGGCATGCATAGTGCTACAAGAAATGGCAGCTAGGGTGTCTATAGTCAGCGGAAAAAACTTGGGCACACTACTTAAAAAGGACAAAAACAACTTCGTCGCGTACTTTGTAGGACTTTCTGTAGTACTCGGTTGTGCTGCTTACGAAGCGGGGAACATACTTGGAGCAACAAGCGGTTTATCGTTGATTGCCAACTTGGATAAAACAGTATTAACACTTTGTTTATCAACTCTTGCTGCATTCATGCTGTGGTTTGGAAAAATAGAGACGGTTTCCAAAGTACTGGGAGTATTAGTGGCTATTATGGGTGGGGTATTTATTATTGTGGCATTTAGTGGCCCCATTTCATTACAACAAATATTTCTCTCAGGATTTACACCTAAAATTCCGGAAGGGTCTGAATGGCTCGTCCTTGCCCTAGTCGGGACTACCATAGTTCCATATAACATCTACCTTGGATCAGGCTTGAGCATGGGACGCCAGCTGAAGGAAATGCGATTCGGACTATTTACCTCCGTATTGTTGGGAGGCACGATATCCATGGCCATTCTTCTTGTTGGCACCCAGGCCGATCAAATCAATAGTTTTATAGATCTGGCCGCTATCCTGGGTGAAAGACTTGGGACTTGGGCTTATATTGGTCTCGGTATAGGGTTATTTGCCGCCGGTTTTACTTCCTCTGTCACTGCACCCATGGCTGCCGGAATAGTGGTTAAAGGATTTGTTAATGCTGCCAGTAACAGGGCAACAGTAAATTATCGAATCGGTTGGATAGTTGTACTCTTCACAGGTTTGGTCTTTGGGGTATTAGACATCAAGCCACTGCCGGTAATACTAGCCGCTCAAGCGTTAAATGGATTGATATTACCTGTGTTAGGAGTTGTTCTAATCGTAAAATCGAATGATGTTAGGCTTTTGAAAAGTGAAATGAACTCTTTAGCAATGAATATTGCCTCTTTTGTAGTGTTGGAGGTACTGCTGTTACTCGGCTTAAATAACCTCTGGAAGGCACTTGATCGAGCCGTGATACCGTTACCAGAAGGTGATTTCAATAAATTTTTATCGATTCAACTTATAGCACTGGTAATACTGTTATACACTATTCTAAGAGTTTCAAAGAGCCGCGGGCAGGCTTAAACATAACCTCTCATTAGAATTAAATCTTTAAGAATCCAGGTCGAGTTTATTCACTTTAATGTCCCTCAACTCTATTTTGGATAATTCGGTGAGCCCATTATTGAGATAAGATTGTTCAATCTCTTCAAAACCTATCTCTCCGCTTGGTTTATAATTGATATAGTCCACGAAACGGACCCCGTCGATATAACGCTCGTTATAGGCCTCTCTAAAACGTATACCACCACCATCAGTCAGATAAGTATAAGCGAGATAATCGATCTTGCTATCATCCCTACCAATCCAGTAAAAGAAAACGTCCTGAAAGTCTTCTCCCCCACCTTCCTGATTGAAGGTGACCCTAACCTTATGGTATGCCTTGCCTTTGATCATACTTTCTCCTATATATTCCTTATTAACGGCAGGATCATTCAACCCGTAAGGCAGTAAAGCGAAGTAAATCACTGAATTTATCGAATTACTATATTTGACAGCCATGGTGTCAGGCACTTCGACGGGTATACCATCAATTTCCCGGGCAAAGCCATCATTAGTAAGTACATCTCTTATAACACTTGCAGAGTCTTTGAATAAACGCATGTATTCAAACTTGCCCCCTACTTTTTTGTAACCATATTCCCTATTTCTAAACTGAAATTCGATCTCAGTATCTTCAAAATTTTCGCCTCCAGCAACAAGTATTGATTGGTCAACTATAGCTTGAGGGTCTTTTGATCCGGAGCAGGAAGAAAATAAAAGCACTACGGCTAGTAAAAATATTGTTTGCTTCATGAATGGCTTAAACGTAAATGATCAGCTTTGGTTAGATCAACTTAGCATGTGTACTAATGTACCGCTCAGGAAGTTCACCCTTTGTGGCAAGTTGATAGTCCGAGTAACTGCAAGGAATGATACAATTTCTTGAGTACTTTTCCCTACCGTGCGGCAAGGGTACTTCCATCCACCATTTCTCACTCAACTTACTCTTGTAAAAACTCAACGTTTCAGGTTCACTTGGCATAGAAACCACGAATTTCAGATAATCGTTCGTTTTAAAATTCTGATCATTCTTCCTATGGTAATAGCCCTCTATGAAATACCATATCATGGTAGCCGTTACTGCTGCAGTCTTTCGATTGTCATCGTCAAATTCCGGATTGTACTCGTAAAATCCTGCTGAGCTCAACTTTTCGTTCAACCCGGCGTACCAACAGATCTGGCAGGCCTCTTCGCCAGTAAGACCAAACGGCTGGGCATTGGCATTACCTGGCGCATCGCTTGATTTAATGGCTGTGATATCAAAGGACAGCATGTCGGCATTCCTAATGATCGGTTCCATCTCAGAGATGTTCGATCTCAAATGTCCAACCCGATAAGCCTCAAAGTAGAGCTTCTCGAGGATGTCAATAGCATTTTGATCAATTAAATAGCTTTGATAGGCGAGGTGGCTATAGTTAAAAAGATAGTTCGGTTCATGAATCAGGATCTTGTTGATATGTCGCTCATTTTCATCCGCCGCATTGTTATCTTCCATATCCAGAAGGGCGTCCACGTTTAGCAGACTGATCAACTTATCCATATCCTGATAAGCCTGATATTGGCCGAAGTCAAGGTCATGAGACCCTCCTATTATAACTGGCAGCACATTACTTTCGATGAGAATTTGGCATACTTCCTTTACTCTGCCAATAGTTTCTTCCAGATCTAAACCAGGACGCAGATTTCCTAAGTCAACAATTTTGTAGGCCCCATAACCCTTTTTCAAGGCAAATAGCTTCTGACGGATCACATCCGCCGACCCCTTAGTTCCTTCATTTTTAACCGTACCACGTGATTCGTTTATACCAAAGATGGCGATATGCGCATCCTTATACTTAGGCATATTGTCAATGTTGGCCGAGATATTCTTTAGGAAACTATTGCTCTTATTTACATGTGTAAAGAGATCTTCATTTAAAGGGGCAAAGAAAATCTTAAGGTCCATTGAGTGAAGTTTGTGGATAAAATTAGTTTTTTATCCAGGAATTGAAAATAAAAAACCCTAAAGGTGATCCTTTAGGGTTTCAATGTTTTGTTTTATCGGTTAACCACCGAAATCATCAAATCTGATATTTTCAGGAGGAATACCCATTTCATCCAACATTTTAAGCACTGCCGCATTCATCAATGGAGGTCCACATAAGTAGTACTCAACCTCATCAGGGTCATCATGCTTACCCAAATAGTTATCATACAGTGCCTGATGAATAAATCCTAGGTATCCATCACCATTGGCATCTTCCAGATTTTCTTTTACCTTCCAGTTGTCCTCCTCTAAAGGCTCAGAAAGGGCTATATAGAATTTAAAATTGGGAAACTCATCCTCTATCTTACGGAAGTGATTCACATAGAAAAGTTCTTTTTTGGAACGCCCTCCATACCAATAAGATACTTTCCTGTTTGTTTTCATAGTGTGGAAAAGGTGGAAAATCTGTGCTCTAAGTGGAGCCATACCAGCACCTCCACCTATATATACCATCTCACGGTCAGTATGGTTAATCTCAAACTCTCCATAAGGTCCCGAGATCGTCACTGTGTCACCCGGTTTTCTTGAGAACACGTAGGAGGAGCAAATTCCAGGATTTACATCCATCCACTTACCAGCATCACGATCCCAAGGTGGTGTAGCAATGCGGATGTTTAGCATTACTATGTTACCTTCGGCAGGGTGGTTAGCCATCGAGTAAGCACGAAAAATGGTCTCATCATTTTTCATGACAAGATCCCATAGCTTAAAATTGTCCCAATCAGATTGAAACACATCATTAGGGTGACCTAATTCGGGCTTCGGGGTGATATCCATATCACTGAACTTTACCTCAATTGGCGGCACATCTATTTGAATATATCCACCTGCTTCAAAATCCATTGTTTCACCTTCCGGAAGGCGCATTACAAATTCTTTGATAAACGTAGATACATTATAGTTAGAGACCACCTCACAATCCCATTTCTTAATACCGAATATCTCTTCCGGGATGTGAATTTTCATATCCTGCTTTACTTTCACCTGGCAAGATAGTCTTACTTTTTCTTTTTGCTCGGTACGGCTTAGGTGACCTACTTCAGTAGGAAGAACGTCTCCTCCACCTTCGTCGATGACACATTTACACATGGCACAAGTACCCCCTCCACCGCAAGCAGAAGGTAAAAATAACTTTTGCGCCGACAGAGTTGATAACAAAGTAGAGCCCGCAGTAGTAACTATCGGGTTTTCTGTATCTCCATTAACAATAATGTTTACCGGTCCTGACTGTACCAACTTTGACTGAGCAAACAATAAGATTAAAACTAGTAGCAAAATGATGATGGTAAATGCTACTATTGACGTGATAATAACCGTACTCATTTGATATTAATATCTCTGATAATTAATCGCTTTATAAAGGATTACAAATATATTGACGAAAAGTTTAATCTTGCCA
>JAAUYD010020183.1_pt1 | contig 13996 bp, 10 predicted proteins | sample 7278101 | NCBI WGS metagenome assembly JAAUYD01 (sample SAMN14350128, study PRJNA611818) | marine sediment metagenome | isolation source: surface marine sediment (0.6m) | place: French Polynesia: Moorea | collected 2018-08
CACCGGGTAACCATATCGATGTATTCGGGTACCTGTCCGACGGCCGAGCCCATGCCGCGCTCGCTCATGCCATGCGGGCAGCCGAAGTTGAGCGCGATCCCGTCGGCGCCTGTGTCTTCGACATGGGCTAGGATGGCTTTCCAGGCAGCCTCCTCACAGGGCACCATGATTGAGACGACCATGGCGCGGTCTGGCCAGTCGCGCTTGACCTGCTTGATCTCGCGGAGGTTGACCTCCAACGGGCGATCGGTGATCAGCTCGATATTGTTGAGGCCGAGCAGGCGGCGGTCGGCGCCCCAGACGGCACCATAGCGCGGGCCATTGACGTTAACGATCGGTGGGCCGGCCTCGCCCAGCGTCTTCCAGACGACCCCACCCCAGCCAGCCTTGAAGGCGCGGACGACGTTGTATTCCTTGTCCGTCGGCGGCGCAGAGGCCAGCCAGAACGGATTGGGGCTTTTGATGCCAACGAAGTCGGTGGAAAGATCGGCCATGGTGGCTCCTTTACTCTGCCTAGGCGGGGGGCTCGCCCGCGATCAGGTGGATGGTGCCGGACGGGGCGGCGACCCAGAACCCGTCAAAACCGTCAGGTAGCGCCTCGACCCCGTTGCAGATGTCGACGCCCCGGGCCTGCAGGTGAGACAGGGCTGCTGTGGTGTCATCGGTGCGGACTTCCAGCCAAAGATCCGTCTGGCTCTGCGTGGGCAGCCGATCGAGGTGCAGCCGCGTCGCCCGGAACCGCACGGGCGCACCGGTGTCGTTCTCTTCAACCGGAAGGCCAAGCGTATCGCGATAGAAGGCGAGCGTCTGTTCGTAGACGCGTAGCGGCAGTTTCATCGCCATGTTTGGCCCAGCCGAATATTTGGGTACGGCGGTCATGGTTTCCGGAAGATCATTTCAGTCGGGGCCACGCGCTCGGCCTCGAGATTGGCGACGAAGTTCTTCAGCTTCTCCGATGGATCGCCAGACATCAGAAGGTGGATGCCGAGGGGCGGCACGCCGTTGGCCGCGATCATGCGGAAGACACGGTCGAAATAGTGCTTGGCAAAGTCCGAGCGGTCGCGTTCGGTGACCTCTTCCAGGCCTGCGTCGAAGGCTGCGCGACGATAGATCCCCGGGGCCTCCACATGGCTGATCCCGGTATGGCCGGACCAAGGCAGCGGGAAGGCGAGTTCCTCTTCATTTGCACCGCGCATCACATCGAAGAGCGCGAAGTGCCCGCCGGGTTTTAGGACGCGGGCGACTTGTGCGAAAAGCGCGGGTTTGTCGGCGATGTTCATGCCGACATGAAACATCGTGACCAGATCGGCGCTGTCGCTTTCCCAGGGAAGAGATAACACCGAGCCTTCGTGCAGTCGGATCGCCTGGCTCAGGTTCAACCGGTCGTTCAATGTGCGCCCGGTTTCGACGTATTCTTTGGTCAGGTCAACACCCTCAACATGCGCACCGTAGCGGTGTGCGATATGGCGCGCTGTCCCGCCGATACCGCAACCGAGATCGTAGACGACCATGTCTGGGCCTATCTGTAGCTGGTCGAGGAGGGCGGTTGTCGACTCGATGCCTGCGGTGTGGAACTCGTCCACTGGTTTCAGATCATCGAAGGTTAGTGCGTCGGGGTTGGCCCCGGCTTGCGTCAGCGCAGCGTCAATCCGGGCGATCAGGCCGCCCGTCGTGTAATGCTGCGCAACATCCGTCTCAAGGGTCATGGCAGCCTCCCAATTCTGTTGGACAAGGCCCATGATAGCACACTAAGCCGCAGAGAGAGCGGCGTGAATTTCCTCGGCCGCGTCGCGACCTTCGGCGACTGCGGTCACAGTGAGGTCGTCGCCGCCCACGGCACAGTCGCCTCCCGCCCAGACGCCGGCCACGGACGTAGCGCCACTGGCATCGATTGCGATTTTGCCGGACGTTGTGTCGAGTTCGAGGCCGGACGCGAGGGTCTGACCGATGGCGATCAGAACCTGGTCCGCCACAAGGGAAAAGCCGTTGCTGCCCTGAGGGCTGCCTGTGCTTGGATCAGTATAAGCGAGGTCAACACCGCTGACATGGCTCTCGCCGATAATCGCCACCGGTTGCGCCTCGGTTACGATCCGAACGCCATGACTGGTTGCAAGATCCTGCTCGTAGCGGGACGCTGACATGCGGTCCTGGCTGCGCCGGTAGACGATTGTGACTTCCTCGGCGCCCAGAAGGCGGGACTGCACCGCTGCATCGACAGCGGTCATGCCGCCACCGATCACGACCACGCGGCGACCGACCGGCATCGAGCCGAGATCTTGGGCCTGTCGAAGGTCGGCGATGAAATCAACCGCGGGTTCTACGCCGTCCAGATCCTTGCCCGGGACGTCAAGCGCGCGGACGCCGCCAAGGCCGATGGAAAGGAACACGGCATCATGGTCTGACTTGAGGCTCTCAAGTGTCAGGTCGGGGCCGAGAGCCTTCCCGTACTCAACCGTGATCCCGCCGATGCCAAGAAGCCAATCGACTTCGGCCTGGGCAAAGTCGTCGACCGTCTTGTAGGCGGCTATGCCAAACTCGTTGAGGCCACCGCCCTTGGGCTTGGCCTCGTAGATCGTCACCGAGTGGCCCTTCATCGCAAGGCGGTGCGCGCAGGCAAGTCCTGCCGGTCCGGCCCCGACCACGGCAATATGCTTGCCGGTCGCGGGCGCGCGCGTGAACGGATGCGCGCCGTCCGCCATGAGCGCATCTGTGGCGAAGCGCTGTAGCTGGCCGATCAGGACCGGCTTGCCTTCAGCCACCTCGCGCACACAGGCTTCCTCGCACAGCGTTTCGGTCGGGCAGACCCGTGCGCACATGCCGCCAAGGATGTTTTGCTCGAAGATTGTCCGGGCTGCAGCCTTTTCCTGACCATTGGCGATCTGGCGGATAAAGAGTGGAATGTCGATATCGGTCGGACAGGCCTGAATGCAGGGCGCATCGTGGCAGAAGTAGCAGCGGTCGGCCGCGACCACGGCCTCGTGGTCGGTCAGACGGGGATGCAGATCGGAAAAGTTGCGATCCAGTTGCTCGGCCCCCAGTCGACCCGCGACCACCCCATCTTGCCGTAGCTTGTCCAACATCCGAACCTCCGCCGTCTGACCTGGGCCTCATTCGTGCACATCGCGAGAGTTTTATCAAATGGTAAAAAATGGAAAGAGCCAAGGAACAGGCAGTTTTCGGGTGATCGCCACCTTTTTGGGCGTTCGCCCGCGTGTTGATGCTCCTTCGACCTTTGACGCATTGCAGCATGATCAATTGCAGGGCAACACTCCGCCGCAATGGAGAGAATGACCGACTTACAAATCGTTGTGATCGAGACGAATCCCGGCCGGGCTGAGATGATCGTCGAGGGGCTGCGGCAAGGCGGCAACGCGGACGTCACGGCGATCTCCGACACCGTCGGGCTGCCGGCGCGGCTGCAGGCCTTGAAGCCTGACATCGTGCTGATCGCAGTGGAAAACCCAAGCCGGGACATGCTGACCGAGCTCGCAACCGCTTCGGCTGCCAATGATCGGCCGGTGGCGATGTTCGTCGATCAGTCGGATCAGGCGATGATGACTGCAGCGCTCGATGCCGGGGTCAGCGCCTATGTTGTCGACGGTCTGCGGGCAGAGCGGATCCGGCCGGTCCTGGAGACAGCGATTGCAAGGTTCCATGCCTTCGCCCGTCTGAAGGCGGAACTTGCGGCAACCAAGGCCGCGCTGGAAGAGCGGAAGGTTATCGATCGGGCCAAGGGTCTGTTGATGAAGATGAAGGGCATCGGCGAGGATGAGGCCTACGCGCTTCTCCGAAAGACGGCGATGGATCAGGGAAAGCGCGTGGCTGATATCGCTGCAGCACTTGTTAGCACAGCGGGGCTGCTCCGATGAAACATACACGTGTGGATTGTGGCTTCATTCAGCTGACCGACAGCGCTGTGCTGGTTGCGGCGCTGGAGATGGGTTTCGCGGCGGAGGAGCGTGTGGACCTCGTCCTTTGCCGGGAGGGGAACTGGTCGAGCATTCGGGACAAGATTGCCCTCGGCACATATCCGGTCGCCCATATGCTCTCGCCCATGGCTGTCGCGATGTCGCTGGGATTGGGGCCGATGCCCATTCAGGTCGACGCCCCGTTTGTTCTGAACTTAAACGGAAACACGCTAAGTGCGGCCCTCGATGTCGCCGCTGCCGTGCGGGATGCCGGCGGCGTTGCCGGAGACCCGGTGCGCATAGCGTCGGGGCTGGCGGCAGTGGCAGAAGGTCGACCACTGCGGATCGGTGTTCCCTTTCCTCAAAGCATGCACCGCACTTTGGTGCGGTACTTCCTGGACAGCGCTTGTGTAGATCCGGCGCAGGTCGTCTTCACCGTGGCGCCACCGCCTGTCCTGCCCGATGTTCTAAAGGCGGGTGAGGTTGATCTGACTGTGGTGGGCGAGCCCTGGGGCTCGATGGCTGTGGAGCGTGGAGACGCGGAGATCCTGCTGCCGCTTGCCGCGATCTGGGCGAAGGCGCCAGAGAAAGTCCTGGGCGTGCGCAGGGACTGGGCGGAGGATCAGCCGGACCTTTTGCGGCGGCTGATCCGGGCGCTCTACCGTGCGGCCGGGTGGTGTGCCACGCCCGGCGCCGCATCGACGCTTGCCGAGATTCTGGCCATGCCCCGATATCTGGGAACGCCAGTCGATGTGATCGAGCGTGCTCTTGTTGGGGAGCTGGTGGTGCGCCCGGATGGCGCGCTGCTCAAGGACCAGCGCAGCCTTATCTTGGGTGGCGGTCAGGCGAACTTCCCGTGGCGGAGCGCCGGCATGTGGATCGGGGCCCATGCTGCACCGGACTGGGGCGTTGCGCGACAGGTGGCAACGCAGGCGGCTGCCGACTGCTTCCGGACAGACCTGTTCCGGCAAGCGCTCTCACCGATCGGAGTCACGCCCCCGGCTGACTCGGTTCGAACCGAGGACGCCTTCTTTGATGCACAGGTCTTCGACTTTAGTGACTGATTTTGGTGCGGCACGCTGCTGGACTGCACAAATAGTGTGCAGATCAGATGCTGCAGTGCAAAAAACAGGCCTGCACTGCGGCGTCGGATTGACCAGAAGCGGTGATTCCCGCCAAATATTCCCAGCAGACAACGTTGTCTGACCGTAACCCCATCGGATCGGGGTGACAGCCAAGCAAAGCCGCTTGAACCGTGCGCGCAGTTCGCCTTGCGCAAACGTGTTCTGCGGCTTTTTTCGTTCAGGAGAGATAGCATATGACCATCCGATCCATCTTAACCGGCGCTCTCGTCCTCGCCGCATCAGGTGTGCAGGCCGAATGGCTCGACGTAGAGAAGGACGAGCTGACGTTCGGCTTCATCAAACTGACAGACATGGCGCCATTGGCCGTCGCCTACGAGAAGGGCTACTTCGAGGATGAGGGCCTGTTCGTCACGCTGGAGCCGCAAGCCAACTGGAAGGTGCTGCTGGACGGTGTGATCGAAGGACGTCTTGACGGCGCGCATATGCTGGCCGGCCAGCCTCTGGCCGCGACCATCGGCTACGGCACGCAAGCCCATATTATCACTCCGTTTTCCATGGATCTGAACGGCAACGGCATCACCGTGTCGAACGAGGTGTGGGCGGAGATGAAGGAGAACATCCCGCATGAGGATGGCAAGCCGGTCCACCCGATCTCGGCCTCGGCTCTGAAGCCGGTCGTGGAATCCTACCGAGACGAGGGCAAGCCGTTCAATATGGGCATGGTCTTCCCGGTCTCGACCCACAATTACGAACTGCGCTACTGGCTGGCGGCCGGCGGACTGAAGCCCGGCTTCTATTCGCCTGAGAACGTCACGGGGCAGATCGACGCCGATGTGCTCCTGTCCGTGACGCCCCCGCCGCAGATGCCGGCGACGCTGGAGGCGGGCACGATCTATGGCTACTGCGTGGGTGAGCCCTGGAACCAGCAGGCCGTCTTCAAGGGCATCGGCGTGCCTGTGATCACCGACTACCAGATCTGGAAGAACAACCCGGAAAAGGTGTTCGGCATCACCAAGGAGTTCGCGGAGGAGTATCCGAACACCACGCTGGCGCTGACAAAGGCGCTGATCCGGGCCGCAATCTGGCTGGATGAGAACGACAACGCCAACCGCCCTGAAGCGGTCGAGATTCTCAGCCGCTCGGAATATGTCGGTGCCGACTACGAAGTCATCGCCAACTCGATGACCGGCACCTTCGAGTTCGAGAAGGGCGACAAGCGCGAGATTCCGGATTTCAACGTCTTCTTCCGCTACTACGCGACCTATCCCTATTACTCGGATGCAGTCTGGTACCTGACCCAGATGCGTCGCTGGGGTCAGATCGCCGAGGCGAAGCCCGACAGCTGGTATGACGAGGTAGCCCGCGATGTGTACCGCCCGGACATCTATCTGGAGGCCGCACGTCTCCTGGTCGACGACGGGCTGGCGAACGAGGAAGACTTCCCCTGGGAAACGGATGGCTACAAGGAGCCGACGGCCGAGTTCATCGATGGAATCGAGTATGACGGCCGCCAGCCCAACGCCTATCTCGACAGCTTCCCCATTGGTCTGAAGGGTGAGCAGAAGGTCATCGGCAACGCCGTCGAAGGCTGAGCCCATGACTGCCATGCGCGGCGTGCCCCCCACCGCGCATGGCTTTGATATTTAGCCAGATTTTCTGAGGACAGCATGGCAACCATCAGCGATCCCGATTTCGAGCGAGAGGCCCGGCGCGCCCGGCTTTTCACGCGCATCAACAAGGCCGACACCTGGTTCAAGGTCATGGGCATGAGCTGGGTAACGCCGGTCCTGCGTGCCGCGGCCGGCGACAATCCGAAGGCGCAGGTGGCGGAAATCTGGCGGCTTCTCGGTGTGCCTGTCCTGGCAATCCTGGCCTTCCTGGGTCTTTGGGCAATGCTCGCGCCGCAGGTTCAGACATCGCTCGGCGCTGTTCCCGGGCCCGCCCAAGTGTGGGAGCAGGTTGGCGCGCTTCATGCCGATCACGTGCGGGAGCGTGAGAAGGCGGCGGCGTTCTACGAGCGTCAGGAAGAGCGCAACGCCAAACTGATCGCCGAAGGTCGTGCGGATCGTGTCAAATGGCGCGACTACACTGGTAAACCGACCTACTACGATCAGATCTGGACTTCGATCCAGACAGTCTTTTTCGGGTTTATGCTGGCCACTGTGATCGCTGTGCCCGTCGGGATCCTCTGTGGTCTGTCGCCGACGGCAAACGCTGCATTCAACCCGATTATCCAGATATTCAAACCGGTTAGCCCACTTGCCTGGCTGCCAATCGTGACAATGGTGGTCTCGGCCGTCTACACGACGAATGACGGTTTTTTTCAAAAGAGCTTCCTGAACTCCGCGATCACGGTGACGCTGTGCTCGCTGTGGCCGACGCTGATCAACACGGCGCTTGGCGTGAGCTCGATTGACAAGGATCTGGTCAATGTCGGCAAGGTCCTGAAGCTCGGCACCTGGACCAAGGTGACCAAGCTGGTCCTGCCGTCAGCGCTGCCGCTGATTTTCACCGGGCTGCGCCTGAGCCTCGGTGTGGGCTGGATGGTTCTGATCGCGGCCGAGATGCTGGCGCAGAACCCGGGCCTTGGCAAATTCGTCTGGGACGAGTTCCAGAACGGAAGCTCTCAGAGCCTCGCCAAGATCATGGTCGCGGTCTTCACCATCGGCATCATCGGCTTCCTTCTGGACCGGCTGATGTATGCGGTGCAGGCGACCTTCACCTACTCCAGCACACGGTGAGCATGATGTCTGTTTTGCGTCTGGAAGCTGTACAGAAAGCGTATGGCACCCACGAGGTCCTGAGGGACATCAATCTGGAGGTCGAGGAGGGCGAGTTTGTCGCCATCCTCGGGTTCTCGGGCACCGGCAAGACCACGCTGATCAACCTGATCGCCGGGCTGGAGACGCCGGACACTGGCTCGGTGACCTTTCGCGGTGCGGCGATCAAGGGGCCAGGCCCGGAGCGCGGCGTGGTCTTCCAGTCCTACTCGCTGATGCCTTGGCTAAGCGTTGCCGGAAATGTGGGCCTTGCTGTCGATGCTGTCCATGGCGACAGGTCGAGGGCCGAGCGGGCCGAGATCATTGATCACAACATCAAGCTTGTGGGCCTTGCCCATGCGCGAGACCGCAGGCCGGCGGAGCTGTCGGGAGGCATGCGGCAACGTGTGGCCGTGGCCCGCGCGCTGGCAATGAACCCGGAGCTGTTGCTGCTGGATGAGCCGCTCTCGGCGCTGGACGCGCTGACCCGTGCCAACCTGCAGGACGAGATCGAGCGGATCTGGGAAGCCGACCGCAAGACGGTCGTGCTGATCACCAATGATGTGGACGAAGCGATCCTGCTGGCCGACCGAATTCTGATCCTGAACCCCGACGGCACGATGACGGAGGAGTTCAAGGTGAGCCTCACGCGCCCGCGCGACCGGACCGCGATGAACCATGATCCGGTGTTCAAGGCGCTGCGGGCGAAGGTCACGCAATATCTGATGGATATCGGCATTGCCGCGAAGGTCGAGGAGACGCGGACATTGCCCGATGTGACGCCGATCCACGGGTTACCGAAGGCTTATGCGGAAGCAGCCGTGACCCATACCGAAGACCGCTTCCTGCAATTCAGCCAGTTGGACAAGGTCTACCCCACGCCAAAGGGACCGCTGACAGTCGTCGAGAATTTCGAACTGACCATGAAGAAGGGCGAGTTTATCTCTCTGATCGGGCATTCGGGCTGCGGCAAGTCCACGGTTCTGACGATGACCGCCGGGCTGAATGCCATCTCCTCCGGTGCGATTGTCCTGGATGGGCATCACGTCGAAGGGGCGGATCCGGAGCGTGCGGTGGTCTTTCAGGCGCCCTCCCTCTTCCCCTGGTTGACGGCCAAGGAGAACGTGGCGATCGGCGTTGACCGTGTCTATCCCAAGGCGTCCCAGCCCGAGCGGCAGGATGTCGTTGAATACTACCTGGAGCGGGTCGGTCTGGCCGATGCAATGGACAAGCCGGCTGCGGATCTCTCGAACGGGATGAAGCAACGGGTCGGGATCGCGCGAGCCTTTGCGCTGAGCCCGAAGCTGCTGTTGTTGGATGAGCCCTTCGGGATGCTCGACAGCCTCACCCGGTGGGAGCTGCAGGAAGTGCTGATGGAGGTCTGGAGCCGCACGCAGGTGACCGCGATCTGCGTCACGCACGATGTCGATGAGGCGATCCTGCTGGCCGACCGCGTCGTGATGATGACGAACGGGCCACGCGCCACCATCGGCAAGATCATGGAGGTCGATCTGCCGCGTCCGCGCACGCGGAAGGCCCTTCTGGAGCACCCCGACTATTACGCCTATCGCGAAGAGCTGCTGAGCTTCCTGGAGGAGTATGAGCACGGCCAGAAGAAGGAGGCCGCGTGATGAAACAGAAGCTCGTTGTCATCGGCGCCGGAATGGCCTCGGGCCGGATGCTGGAACATCTGTTCGAGGCCGGGGGCGACTTTGAGGTCACACTGTTCAACGCGGAACCGCGCGGGAACTACAACCGGATCATGCTGTCACCCGTTTTGTCTGGTGAGAAAAGCTACGACGAGATCGTCACACACGACGAGGACTGGTATGCGCGTCAGGGCGTGAGCTGCCGGTTCGGCGAAGCCGTGACGCGGATCGACCGGGACCGGAAGGTCGTGGTCGGTGCGAAGGGCGAGGTTCCCTACGACAAGCTGGTGATTGCCACGGGCTCTGCCCCTTTCATCATCCCGGTTGAGGGGAAAGACCTGCCGGGGGTGATCACCTACCGCGATCTCGATGATACCAATGCGATGATCGAGGCCTCAGCGACTGAGGATGCGAAGGCTGTTGTCATCGGCGGCGGGTTGCTTGGACTGGAAGCGGCAGCCGGGCTGAAGGCACGCGGCATGGATGTGACCGTCGTGCACCTGATGGGCCATCTGATGGAGCGTCAGTTGGATCCGGCGGCCGGGTATCTGTTGCAGAAGGATCTGGAGGGGCGGGGCATCAAGGTCGCCTGCAAATCCTCGACCGCTGCGATTGTCGGCGATGGCAAGGTCGAAGCCGTGCTGCTGGAAGACAACACGACCTATCCCGCCGATCTGGTGGTGATGGCCGTGGGCATTCGGCCCGAGACGCGGCTGGCCAACGATGCCGGGATCGAGGTTGGGCGCGGGATCATCGTCAGCGACCAGCTGGTGACATCCGACCCCGATATTCTGGCCCTGGGCGAATGCGTCGAGCACGAAGAGCAGCTCTTTGGGCTGGTCGCGCCGCTCTACGATCAGGCAAGGGTGATGGCGAAGACCCTGATGGCCGATGCTGCCGCCTTCCGTCCGGTGCAGACAGCGACCAAGTTGAAGGTAACGGGCGTCGACCTCTACTCGGCCGGGGATTTCGCTGAGGGCGACGGGCGCGAAGAGATCGTCTACCGGGATGCGATGCGGGGCGTCTACAAGCGCCTCGTCATCGAAGAGGATCGCGTGATCGGTGCCGTGATGTACGGCGACACGGGCGATGGCCCATGGTTCTTCGACAAGATCAAGTCCGGGGAGGATATCGGACCGATCCGCGAGACGCTGATTTTCGGGCCGAACTATGCCGGGGGCGCCCCCCTGGACCCTATGGCGGCCGTTGCAGCCTTGCCGGATGAGGCAGAGATCTGCGGTTGTAACGGCATATCGAAGGGGCAGATCATTGCAGCCATCCAGAACGGCGCAGGCACGCTCGATGCGGTAAAGGCGGTCACCAAGGCCTCCACATCCTGCGGAACATGTGCGGGGCTGACGGAGAAGGTCGTCGCGCTGACCTTGGGCGACGACTTTGTCCTGCCCGAGGCGCAGGGCATGTGCAAATGCACAGATCACAGCCACGATGAGGTGCGGAAGCTGATCCGCGCGAAGGAGCTTAAGTCGATCCCCGCGATCATGCAGGAATTGCAGTGGACGACATCCGGCGGCTGTGCCTCCTGCCGGCCGGCGCTGAACTACTACCTGGTCTGCGAATGGCCGGGCGAGTACGAGGACGACGCGCAGAGCCGGTTTATCAACGAGCGGGTCCACGCCAACATCCAGAAGGACGGCACCTATTCGGTCGTGCCCCGGATGTGGGGCGGGATGACCAACCCAAAGGAGCTGCGCGCGATTGCCGATGTGGCGGAGAAGTTCGATATCCCCACCGTGAAGGTGACCGGGGGTCAGCGCATCGACCTGCTCGGCGTCAAGAAAGAGGACTTGCCTGCTGTCTGGGCGGATCTGAATGCGGCCGGAATGGTCTCGGGCCACGCTTATGCCAAGGGTTTGCGCACCGTGAAGACCTGCGTGGGTACGGATTGGTGCCGGTTCGGGACGCAGGATTCGACCGGGCTTGGCATCAAGCTGGAGCGGATGCTCTGGGGCTCATGGACGCCGCACAAGGTAAAGATGGCGGTCTCGGGCTGTCCCCGGAACTGTGCGGAGGCGACCTGCAAGGATGTGGGCGTTGTCTGTGTCGACTCGGGTTACGAGATCGGCGTGGGTGGCGCTGCGGGTATGGATGTGCGCGAGGTCGAGCCGCTTTGCAAGGTGGCGACCGAGGAGGAGGTGCTGGAGGTGGTGGCGGCCTTCGTCCAGCTCTACCGCGAGGGCGCACAGTATCTGCACCGGCCCTACAAGTGGATCGCCAAGGTCGGGCTCGACTGGATCAAGGAGCGGGTTGTCGAGGATCTGGAGAACCGGAAGGCCCTCGCCGCGCGCTTCTACTACTCACAGAGCTTCTATCAGAAAGACCCCTGGGCCGAGCGGGCAGAGGGTGCCGAGGCACATGAGTTCGCCCCGCTCGCCGATCTGACGAGGATGGCAGCCGAATGAGCGATTTCATCGACATAGGTGCACTGGAAGACATTCGCCGGCAGGGTGCACGGGTGGTGCGCACGCCCCTGGGCTGCATTGCGATTTTCCGGACGGCGGAAGACGAGGTCTTCGCGCTCGATGACCGTTGCCCCCACAAGGGCGGTCCGCTGTCAAACGGGATCCAGCACGGGGTTTCCGTGACATGCCCTCTGCACAACTGGGTGATCTCGCTGGAGACAGGGACAGCGCAGGGCGCTGATGAAGGGGCTGTGCGCACATACCCCGTGAAGGTCGAGGATGGACGGATCCTGCTTGATCCGGGCGCACTGAGCGAAACATTGGCGGCGGAATGACACACGGTTGCCCAGTCCGAACCACATGCCCTTATTGCGGCGTCGGCTGCGGTGTACTGGCGACCCCGGACGGTAAGGGCGGGGCGGCTATTGCCGGTGACCCTGAGCATCCGGCGAACTACGGCAGGCTGTGCTCGAAGGGGTCGGCCCTCGGCGAGACCCTCGGGACCGAGGGTCGTCTTCTCGGCCCGCAGATCGCCGGCAGCCCAGCAAGCTGGGACCGTGCCCTCGATCTGGTCGCGAAGAAGTTCAGCGATGCGATCCGGGAGCATGGGCCTGACAGCGTTGCTTTCTATGTCTCCGGTCAGTTTCTGACCGAAGACTATTACGTGGCCAACAAGCTGATGAAGGGCTTCATCGGCTCGGCCAATATCGATACGAACTCGCGCCTTTGCATGGCCTCCAGCGTCGCCGGGCATAAACGGGCCTTTGGCTCAGACACAGTGCCTGGAACGTATGAAGATCTGGAGGAGGCCGATCTGGTCGTCCTGGTGGGCTCGAACCTCGCCTGGTGCCACCCCGTTCTGCATCAGAGGATCATGGCGGCGAAAGCGCGGCGGCCGATGACAATTGTCACTGTCGATCCACGGCGGACGGCGACGGCGGAGACCGCAGATCTGCATCTGGGCTTGCGGCCGGGCAGTGACGTGGCTCTCTTCAGCGGTCTGTTGCACCGGGCCGTTTCGGCGGGCGTCGTCGATGCGGCTTATGTGGACGCCCATGTCACGGGTTTCGACGCGGCAGTCAGCGCGGTCGAGGGCATGGATCTGGCCCGGGCTGCGGCGGAGACGGGGCTTGCGCCCGGGCTTCTGGATCAGTTCTATGCGCTCTGGACGACCACGCGGAAGGTCGTGACCGTCTATTCGCAAGGGGTCAATCAGGCTTCGGACGGGACGGATCGGGTCAATGCGATCCTCAACTGCCATCTTGCGACGGGACGTATCGGGCGGCCCGGTATGGGGCCGTTCAGCGTCACCGGCCAGCCAAATGCCATGGGCGGGCGCGAGGTGGGCGGGCTGGCCAATATGCTGGCGAGCCATCTGGATCTGGAGAATGCCGATCATCGGGCGTTGGTCCGCGGCTTCTGGACTGCGCCGCAGATGCCGGAGGCGCCGGGCCTGAAGGCTGTCGATATGTTCGAGGCCTGTGCCGATGGCCGGATCAAGGCGCTTTGGATCATGTGTACGAACCCGGCAGTGTCTTTGCCCAGGGCCGATCGCGTCGCCGACGCAATCCGGGCCTGTGAGTTCGTCGCGGTGTCTGACATCACGGAGACCGACACGACTGCGCTGGCGGATGTGATACTGCCGGCCACCGGTTGGGGAGAGAAGGATGGCACGGTCACCAATTCCGAGAGGCGGATCTCGCGGCAGCGCTCTTTCCTGAGCGCGCCCGGGGCGACGCGCCACGACTGGCAGATCCTGTGCGATGTGGCGGCGCGGATGGGGTTCGGCGCGGCCTTCGATTATCACAGCCCGGGTGAGATCTTTGCCGAGTATTTGGCCTTGACACAACTCGCCACGGCACAGGGGCGGGATCTTGATCTGGCTGGGCTGGAGGGCGCCGACTATGACGCCCTGGATCCGGTGCAGTGGCCGGTTGGTGGCCCTGCGCGGTTCTTTGGCGGAGGCCGGTTCTACACTCAGGACGGCCGGGCCCGCATGCTGGCATTGATCCCACGTGCCTCGATCAATGTGGCGAGTGCGGACTATCCTTATCTGCTCAACACCGGTCGGATCCGCGATCAGTGGCACACGATGACGCGGACCGGGCGCTCGGCGCGACTGTCTCGGCATCTGGCCGAGCCGTTTATCGAGATCCACCCGGAGGATGCCTCTCG
>JAAUYD010025406.1_pt1 | contig 13995 bp, 14 predicted proteins | sample 7278101 | NCBI WGS metagenome assembly JAAUYD01 (sample SAMN14350128, study PRJNA611818) | marine sediment metagenome | isolation source: surface marine sediment (0.6m) | place: French Polynesia: Moorea | collected 2018-08
CATGAAAGTAAAGAATCCGGGTCCAGAGGACCCGGCTTTGGATCAACGCCTTGAAGGCGATGTGAACCGCAGAATATCGAACAGGGAATATCGAATGTCGAAGTGTTGTGTAGCTGCGCTCCGTCATTCAATTTTAATGGCAGAATACCCTACTTCTTCATTCTGCGGTTCCTTGTTCGATATTCTGCGGTTCCATTATAACGCCTTTGCTTTATGGCATGGCCAATCAACGATGACCTGGCCCTGAGGACCAGGTTTTGATGATGCAATAAATCGCTTTGGGGTTGCCAGTGCTTTTGGTTGGTGCTAAAAGGCCCGGCGGCCAATCAACGGGTTTGGGTCACAATACATCATGGAGAAGAACATGGGATTAAAAAATCGTCAATTTCTGTTTAGGCTCCCCTATAATATTTTCTTGATTACCGTGGGGAGCGTGATCTTCGGTATCGGCGTCAAAGGCATCGCCTTACCCCACGGGTTTATTTCCGGCGGTATCTCCGGGTTGGCCCTGTTGCTCTATTATTGGACCGGACTGTTTTCACCGGGGGTGCTCTATTTTTTGGTCAATGTACCGATTTTCATATTAGGCTGGCGTTATGTCAGCCGGCGATTCTTCGGCTACAGCTTGTACGGCATGGTGGCATTGACCTTTGCCATCGATTTGATTGAGGTCGAAATTGCGATTCAGGATCCCATGCTGGCCGTCTTGGCCGGCGGCTGCCTGATCGGTGCTGGGGCCGGATGCATCCTGCACTCCCTGGGCTCATCCGGGGGCAATGATGTCATCGCCGTGATTCTAAACCAGCGATTCAATCTTCGTATGGGGACGTTTTTCTTTGCCTTCAACATCGGTTTGTTTGCCCTGAGCTTGGGCCGGCTGCCGGTGGATCTGGTGTTATTTTCTCTGGCCATGAGTTTCGTTACAAGTCAAGTAATCGATTATATTTTAAATTTTTCAAACCAGCGCAAGATGGCACTGATCGTATCGGATCAATCCAGCCGCATCGCCCCAGAGATTCTGTCGCGACTGGGGCGCGGCGCCACCCTGTTGGAAGGTCGCGGGGCCTATACCGGGAAGAAAAAAGAGGTGCTGTTGACGGTAATCAACAATTTTCAGCTTAAACGGCTTGAGGAGGTGGTTTTCAGCATCGATGATCAAGCCTTTGTGATCATGGAAAATACACTGAATGTCATCGGAAAGGGGTTTTCCAGGCGAAAACAGTATTAGCCTTGATTTTATTTACGATGATGTTAGGATTCGAACAACGCTAGGGGTGCGGTTTCCGCTGAGAGGATTTTCCCAACCCTTGGAACCTGATACGGATAATACCGGCGAAGGGAAGCGGCATTACAAACAGCAGGAAAAAACAGACGTATAAAACGGTTTTTCCTCGATTTTAATAGCCGTATCCAATCTCTTTGGGGTACGGCTTTTGGCGTTTTGGACCTGTTTCGAATCCCCCATGAGGTATTTGAAGCGACACTGGGGAAAGAGGCCCCACGCCAAAGTCGGCGTTTGGGAACCTCTTCCGGGAGATGGCAATATGAACATCATGATCAATGGTAAAAACGAGGATATAGGAGCACAAAGTATCGCCGCCTATGTCAATAATCGCGGATTGGATCCCAAGACCCTGGTGGTGGAACATAACGGCCAGGTTATCATGGCGGACCAATGGGAAAACACGCTGCTGCAGGAGGGCGACCAATTGGAACTGCTCAGTTTTGTGGGAGGAGGATGAGATGGGCGAGGGTAAGCTTGTACTGGGAGGCAAAAAATTTTCCAGCCGACTTTTTACCGGCACCGGCAAATTTGCCGACAAGGCACTGATCTCCAAAATGCTGGCTTCCAGCGGTTCGGAAATGATCACCGTGGCCCTGAGACGGGTCGATGCCGAAGCCGGTACCGAAAACATCCTGGAATATATCCCCGATACCGTGACCTTATTGCCGAACACATCCGGTGCTCGCACCGCCGATGAAGCGGTGCGCATCGCCCGCATCGCCCGCGCGGCCGGTTGTGGCGATTTCATTAAAATCGAAGTGATCACCGATCAAAAATACCTGATGCCGGACAACTGGGAAACCTTGCAGGCCACCAAGACCCTGGCCGCGGAGGGATTTGTGGTGCTTCCTTATGTAATGCCCGACCTGACCCTGGCCAAACGCTTGGAAGACGTCGGGGCTGCGGCGGTCATGCCCCTTGGGGCTCCCATCGGGTCCAATCAGGGACTGCAGACCCGCGATATCATCGCCCTGCTCATCGAGTGCTGCACCGTACCGGTGGTGGTGGACGCCGGTATCGGCCGCCCATCCCATGCGGCGGATGCCATGGAGATGGGAGCGGATGCCGTACTGGTCAATACCGCCATCGCCACAGCAAAGGATCCGGAAGCCATGGGAAAAGCCTTTGCCATGGGTGTCGAGGCCGGCCGCATGGCCTATGAAGCCCAAATGGCCCAAACCCATGATAGGGCGGTGGCATCATCCCCCCTGACCGGATTTTTGAGGTAATCCCAAGTGCACGCATAACGAGAGCTGTCATAACAGCTTAACGAAGGCCTCGGGTTATTCCAAACACAAAACACCAAACACGAAATACAATCATGATATGTCCTTTTCCGAATTAATAGATCAATACGCCGATTTTGATTATCAAGGTTTCTTTCAGAGCCGCACCGAGGCCCATGTACACCAATGCCTGGCCAAGGACAAACTTGCACCTTTAGAGTTTCTAACCCTTCTCTCCCCCGCGGCCGAAGACCAGTTGGAGGCCATGGCCCAAAAGGCCAGAGGCCTGACCATCCAGCATTTCGGGCACACCATCCAGCTCTATATCCCGCTTTACATCTCCAACTATTGCAACAGTGAATGCGTCTATTGCGGTTTTAACCGGCGCCATGACATCACGCGGCGCAAGCTCACCATGGAAGAGATCGATATCGAAGCCCGCAAGATCGCCGAGACCGGCATGCGCCACGTCCTGGTACTCACTGGAGAAGCGCCTAAACTAACACCAATCGATTATTTGGTAGATGCCATCAAACTTCTCAAACGCTATTTTTCCTCTATCTCCATCGAGATGTATCCCATGGATACCGAGGAATATGCGCAGCTCAAGGAAGCTGGCGTGGACGGCCTCACCATTTACCAGGAAGTTTACGATCGACAGACCTACCGGCAGGTCCACTTGGCCGGTCGCAAAACCGATTACCAATACCGTTTAGATGCCGCAGCCCGAGGTGCCGAGGCCGGGTTTAGGTGGGTAAATATCGGTGCCCTCTATGGACTGGCCGATCCCTTTAAAGAGGCCTTTATAACCGGGCTGCATGCACACTACCTGACCCATCGCTATTTAGAGACAGAGATCTCCATATCAATGCCCCGCATCAACCCGGCCGAAGGTGGTTATCAACCCGATTATTTGCTGGACGATCGAGGATTTGTTCAAATTTTAACGGCCTTCCGTCTCTTTTTGCCACGGGCCGGAATTCCCATCTCCACCCGCGAGAGGGCGACCTTCCGAGACCATCTCATGCATCTGGGCGCCACGCGTTTTTCAGCAGGCTCCCGCACGGATGTGGGCGGGTATACCGGAGTGGAGGATTCCCAATGCCAACAGTTTGAAATTTCAGACGAACGCGGCGTGAATGATATGGTCGCTGCCATCAAAGCCGGCGGACTTCAACCGGTGTACAAAGATTGGGAGTTGTTCTAATGCGAGTCGGGATAGCCGGCGCCGGGGGCATCGGCTCCAACGTGGCGTTTCAACTGGTACGCGGTGGCATACGACACCTCAAAATAGTGGATTTCGATGCCATCGAGCCCTCCAACCTCAACCGGCAGTTTTATTTTGCTGATCAGGTGGGGCAGCCCAAAGCGGCTACACTGGCCCAAAATTTAGAGCGCATTGATCCGGATGTCCAGGTGGAGGTCGTCCAGCGGCGATTGGATACCGATAACATAATGGCCACCTTTGCCGACGTCGATGTGGTGGTGGAGGGCTTTGACGGCGCACAAGACAAAAAAATCCTTATGGAGGCCTTTGCCGGTTCCCAAAAACTGGTGGTTTCGGCTTGCGGGGTGGCCGGTCTGGATGTGGATCTCGTCACCACCCAAACAATCGGCAACTGCCATATCGTGGGCGACTTTAAAACGATTGCCGGGAACGACAACCTCTACGCCCCCAAAGTGATTTTGGTTGCGTCCATCATGAGTCAGATTGTGCTCAAACACTATTTATCGGGAGGCCACCAATGATAAAATCTCAATTACCTTCGGGTATTTACGGGATAACCGCCGAAAAATTCTCCCTGGGACGGGACAACGTGTCCGTGGTCAAAGAGATGATTGCCGGCGGTGTGGCGATCATCCAATATCGCGAGAAACACGACCATAAAAGCTTTCGATCCATGTATGAGGAATGCCTCGCCATTCGGAAATTAACCCGACAAAGCGGCATTCCGTTCATCGTCAATGACTATGTGGAACTGGCCATGCTGGTGGATGCGGACGGTGTCCACGTGGGCCAGGACGACCTGCCCGTAGCAGCCGTGCGCCAAATCGTAGGCGATAAGATCATCGGTCTCTCCACCCACGGTCCGGACCAGGCCCAAGCCGCGATTGAAGCCGGTGCGGATTATATCGGGGCCGGCCCCATATTCGCGACCCGGACCAAGGATGATGTCTGTGATCCGGTTGGATTGAATTATTTAGAGCACGTCATCGCCAAAGTACCCCTGCCGGCTGTGGCCATCGGCGGTATTAAGATCAACAATATCAACCAGGTGCTGGAGCGGGGCGCCCGAACGGTCTGCCTGGTCACGGAGATCGTCGGCGCCGACGATATATCCGGCACCGTTAAACAGCTCTCCAAAATGGTTACCCATTTGTGAAAACGATTCAACTTGAAGAACAAAAACCGAATGTGCTAATGTTTATGCTTTGACAAGAATTAGTGCATTAGCCGAATTCAATCTTGCGGTTGGATTCCGATTCAATATCCCGTTTCTCGCTCTCTCCTGCTCTTGATGTGTCGCCATTGAAAAGGAATACCGCCTCGAGTCAGGAGTCCCCATATGGGCACACATTCAAAGTGGCGCAACCATATTCAGGAAAATAAAACGCTGTTCATCATATTGGCTGTGGGCCTGTTCCTGGTGGAATTGGAAATTTTCGCCATCGCGTCAATGGGGTCGGGACGCCAATCCATCGTTCAGGTGCTGGATCAGCAAGACAATGTGATTTATGAAGTAAAATCCGCAAAATTGAACAGCCATGAAAAAACAGAATTTGAAAAAACATTCGGCCCCCTGGAGAACTATCGCGTCAACGTGGTGACCCAACAGCGCCCTTTCCCTTTGCGCCCCTGGTTTGCCGCCGCCGTGGGACTGCCCATTGGAGCCGTTTTGCTGTTCGGTTTCTTTGTTAAGGCCTATGAAGCGCTCTTTTTTAAGAATGAAGAAAATTTCACCAAGTCGGGAGGCGCCAAACCCACCAATGCATCCGAAGACCGCCTGGACCGGTTGGTCCATCGTGTCGGCCGTCTAAACATCTTTGCCATCGGCGGGTTTGTGCTCTTATTTGCGCTGGGCCTGTGGGCCGTCCCCCACATCCTGTCAGAATTCGGCCGTCACGGTGTGGCCCTTGTGGTTCGCTATAAATGGGTGGCATTGGCCGTTGCCGGTATTTTCCTGGGATTCGTGGCCTGGATTGTTTTTCTGCGCTATTTGCTGGCACGCAAAGCCATCGAGACACAAGCTGAAGTTGAAAAATACCGCCTGCAGTTGGAGCTCATGGGCAGTCATCAGGAGCCGCTCCGGCTCGAGGGGACTGATTCGCCTAAGCTGGCCCTCCCCCAGCAAACCGTAGAGCCTGCTGATGAGACCGAAAAGGATAGCCGCACACCGTCATAACCGGCCGCTACTGAACAGGATTCTTATGCATCACGGAAGGACGAATACGTAAATCACCACAAATGGGGTAATAAAGAAAAAGGTCAGAATAATGGAGACCACAAAGGCCTTGTCCTTGGCTCGGTCTATCATTTGCCCGATCTCCTGAAGTCGGGCGGTCTCTTTTGCCTTGGCGGCCGGTCTTGCCATCCACCAGCCGGCCAGAGATAGAGCGACCGAAACAGCCACGTAAACCAGCACAAATAGGAAGAAAAACGTAATGATGGCAATGAGCGCAGTCATAGGGTATAACGGCCGATGGGCTAAGCCAGTAGATCAGGGGTGTGGAGAATTCGGCCGTTGAAGGTTGTTAAGTCTCTTTCAGAAACTTCGGTAATCGGTATTTATGGGCCGTCGCCTTTCGCTCATCGTCCGGCAATGAAGCCATATAGGCCTTGAACCCCGGACACCAGCCGGCGTGCCAGCGCCACAACCGGCCAAGCAAAGACCGCGGGTTGCGGTCATATCTGGCTCTGAACCCACACGTTTCACAATTGTGTTTTGACATGACGACAATATAACACAATTTAAACGGAATAAAAATCGGCTGATGGCACCCCCCAACCATTTACGAAAAAAACAGCCGGTATCTAATAAAAAGCTTATTAATGAAAAGTATAGATTATAAAAAAGCCATTCTTGAAAGGAATCCGCATGGCAAAGACCGATATCCACCCTAAATCGATAAATTGGATCCATCCTGTGGTAACGGAAGCATATGACTATTGGATTGACCGCGCCCAGCGCAGCATCATTTTCTGGGACGTCCTGCGCAAGCGCGGCAATGCTTATACGGAGCATATAAAGGCGGGCCAGCCGCCGGTATTGGTATTTGATTATGAAATGGTGATGGATGGCCGCACCTTTGAAAAACCGGTCAATTATTCCCTGGTGCGCATCCTCGAACGTCGCAGTATAAAGAGCGCCAAAAAACGCAAGTCAGCTGACGACCGCCGTCTCACCCACAAAGGAAAAGCTCTAGATCCCCAGGGAAAGCCATGTCGGCCCATCGTCGTCATCGATCCGCGCGCCGGACACGGCCCGGGCATCGGCGGATCCAAGCTCAATTCCCAGATCGGCGAGGCCCTGATATACGGTCACCCGGTCTATTTCATTATGTTCTACACCAATCCTGAACCCGGACAGACCATCGGCCGCATTCAGCAGGCCGAAATCCGTTTTCTGGAAGAGGTGGCCCGGCGGCATCCAGACGCACCCAAACCGGCGGTGATCGGAAACTGCCAGGCCGGATGGGCCACTGCCCTCATCGGTGCTGACCGACCGGACGTCACGGGCCCCATGGTCCTCAACGGATCGCCGCTCTCCTACTGGGGTGGTGTGGAGGGCGCCAACCCGATGCGGTATAAAGGCGGCCTATTAGGAGGTGCCTGGCTCACCTCGCTATGGTGCGACTTGGGATGCGGGTGGTTTGACGGCGCACACCTGGTAGCCGGATTTGAGGAACTCAACCCGGCCAACACCTACTGGACCAAACTCTACCATCTCTTTGCCAACGTGGACACAGAGGAAGATCGCTTCCTCGAATTTGAGAAGTGGTGGGGTGGATTCTTTAAAATGACCGCCGAGGAGATCCATTTTATCGTGGACGGCCTTTTCATCGGCAACGAGTTAGAGCAAGGCCATCTGAGGTTGGGCGATGACCGGGTGGTCAATCTGAAAAACTTCAAAGATCCCATTCTGGTGTTTGCTTCGGGAGGTGACAACATCACCCCGCCGCCACAGGCCCTGAACTGGATTTATAAGGTCTACGGCACGGTGGATGAAATCAAACGCTGCGGTCAGGTGATCATCTACATGGTACACCAGAAAGTCGGCCACCTCGGCATCTTTGTCTCCGGGAAGGTGGCTCAAAAAGAGCATCGGCAAATATTGGGCAGCATCGGCTGGTTAGAGTACCTGACGCCAGGCTTATATGAAATGGTCATTGAAAAAGGCACGGCCAAATCGAACAAGGACGACTTTGAAGTCCGCTTTGAGGCCCGTGAAATGGAAGATATTTTGAGCCTGGATGACGGCCTCGAAGATGAAGAAGCATATTTACAGGTTAACAGCATATCCAGGTTCAATGATTTTATCTATCGCCATTTCATGAGCCCATGGGTCAAATTGGCTGTAAAGCCGCCCATGGACAGTTGGATTCGATTGCATCACCCATTGCGTATGCAGCGTTATATGATATCCGATCAAAATCCGCTTTGCTGGCCGGTCAAATGGTCCGCAGAACCCGTCAAATCCCAACGCCGTCCCATAACCGAAGACAATACCTTTGTGGCCTGGGAAAATGCCTTCTCAGAGTCCGTGAAGATCGGTCTCGATTACTACCGCGACATGCGGGATACCTCCCAAGAATATTTATTCAAATCCATCTACGGAAACCCATGGGTCAAATTGCTATACAGCAGTTACGGCAAATATGCCGAAGCAATGATGTCCCAAAAAGCAGAAAAGCAACGCGCCAAAAAAATTAAGAAACAAATCAAAAAAGCCCGCCGCAGGGCCGATAAAGGCGGCTTTGTCGAAGCTTGTGTACGAACGATGATCGCCGTCTTCAACGCGGATCAAAAAATGACGGCCCGTGAATTTGAAATGGCCGAAAAAATCATACAAACCGACCGGGTACTTCGGTCTGTTACACCCGACACCTACAAAAAAATTATTAAACAACAGGCCAGCCTACTTGAAGTGGATCCCGACCGTGCCATGGCCGGATTGATCAAAATGGTGCCATCGGTCAAAGAGCGCAAGCAAGTGTTCAAAATTGCACAGGCCGTGGCCAAGGCTGACGGGAAAAAACCCGGCAAAGGGGAAAAAGCCATGCTGGCTACTATCAAAAAGACCCTTGAACTGGGGGGATAAATCAACCATTAGAGACTTCACGCTGAACATGCTTCAGCGTGAAGAATACATAAATTCAAATTTACCGAATGTCTAGTTCCGGATAGATTAAGCATACCCCATTGTTGCAACTGGTCATGTAACTTACCGTTTTTCCTGACCGACAATGGCATTAATGGGGAAGTATGCCCCCCATTCCGAGCAGGATCCCAAAGCTTATCAACTCCCCAATCTCAAAATATTTCCAAATCGTAATATTGACGAAGCCATGGTCCGACCTACTATTTAAAGGGCGTTAAAAAAAATATTATCATGGATCCATCGACAATATGTTGAGTCTCATAACTGCTGAGGCGATACATCATCTACGAACATGATCCAAAACATTGCCAAGGATACACACTTTTTAGATTTTAAATTTAACTACAGATACTTAAGGCATTATGATGTTCAATGAAAATGAATTCAAAGGCCGGTCCATGCTGACGGTCAGTCAGGCGGCCAGATTCCTGGGCGTAGGCAAGAATATTGTTTATCAACTCATCGAATTCGATGAAATTAGTGCGACCCGACACCGCGGCGCGATATTGATAGAGAAAAGTAGTCTTGACCACTTTCGCGCCAGCGGGAAATTGACCTGAAATTGCCGTACGGAGCGTTATGTTGGATGAGTATGATTCCCATCATCTATATAAATACAAATTTGGAAGTTCTTACAAAACTGCTTAATTCAGTAGCCCAAAGATATGGCTGTGCCGTTGAATACATTGCCGCCGACAACCGCATCAAGTTCTCAGGCGACTCGAACTGCTGCCGCCAAGTCACAGAGGAGACATTGTCGTTTTTTCCTAAAACAGCGGACCAGATTGAATTTCCAGTCAGCTGTCCCATTGATGAACGGCCCCATTGAAATCGTCAATACCCCATGGGTCACGTATAGCTGGTAGGCGAATTACTCAATCCCTTTGAACTTCTCCTTAGGGGCACCACATACCGGACATTCACGCGGGGCTTTTTTGTCGGTCACATAGCCGCATACCTGGCACACATGGTAGGTTTTGACTTTGTTTTTGAGCAGGTTCATGATGGCACGCTCATAGAGCTTGGCGTGGAAGCTCTCGGCATCCCTGGCATGGCTGAAAGCCAGAGCAGCTGCTGTCTCACCCTCTTTCTCCGCATCTTGTAAGAAGTCGGGATATTCGTTCTCACTGATCGATTTTTCCCGCTGGAAAGATTCTTCAAGATTGGTGTCGGTATCCTTGACCACCAAATCTTTGACCAAGTTCAGTTGCCGCGTGGCATGCACCCTTTCCGCATCTGCAATGGCACGGAATAAAAGGGCAATCTGAGGGAGCTCCTCTTCTTCCGCTTTTTCCGCATAGGCCAACAATCTAAAATAGGCTTTGGCTTCTCCAACAAAGGCTTTGAACACATTGGCTTGGGTCTTCTCTTTCACAGCGTCCTTCCTTGTCTATTTATGGGTTTAAATGGCATCTGGTATGTGGATAGCGTGTTAAGATTATAGGTTAAAATCGACAAATATCGCAAGTCCAACATGGTGAAGGCGCTGAAAGCGCCCATAGATTCGAGCTGAAAAAAATTAAATAGACCTCAACCAGCGCAACAAACGCTGTATGTATATATTAGGAGAGATAAAATGAGTCGCAATGTCACCCAAAAACTATTAGAAAGCCACCTTGAGGATGGCGCGTTGCGGGCTGGAGAAGAGATCGGCCTGCACATGGATCAAACCCTTACCCAGGACGCCACCGGCACCATGGTGATGCTGGAATTCGAGGCCATGAATATCGGCCGCGTGCGGACCGAACTTTCGGCCCAATACGTGGACCACAACCTGCTGCAGACCGACTATCGCAATGCCGATGATCATCTGTTTCTTCACAGCGCCTGCCAAAAATTCGGTGTATGGTATAGCCGCCCCGGCAACGGGGTCAGCCATCCGGTCCATATGGAGAGATTCGGCGTTCCCGGAAAAACCCTGGTGGGATCCGACAGCCACACCACAGCCGCCGGCGGTTTGGGCATGCTCAGCATCGGGGCCGGCGGTCTGGAAGTGGCCACGGCCATGGCCGGCCGGCCAATCTACTTTTTGATGCCCAAAGTGATGGGCGTGCATCTGGTTGGCCGCCTGCCGGACTGGGTCAGCGCCAAAGACGTCATTCTGGAAATGCTGCGACGCCATGGCGTTGACGGCGGCCGTGGGAAAATCATCGAGTACTTCGGACCGGGATTGGACCATCTCACGGCCATGGACCGCCATGTGATCGCCAATATGGGCACCGAGATGGGTGCCACGGCAACTGTGTTTCCCTCAGACGATGGAGTACGGAGATTCTTAACCGCCCAAGGTCGTCCTGAAGCCTGGGAAGAGATCCAGGCCGATCCCAACGCTGCATACGATGAAACCGATGAGATCGATCTGAGTCAAATGGAACCTCTCATCGCTCTGCCCAGCAGCCCGGGAAATGTGGTCTCCATCAAAGAGGCCGTAGGCCGGCCCATCTACCAGGCCTACATCGGTTCGTCCGCCAATCCCGGTTTACGCGACTTTGCCGTACCCGCCATGATGGTGGAAGGACGCCAGATTCCACCCCACGTCTCCTTTGATGTGAATCCCACGTCACGCCAACTCATTGAAAACATGATCGACCTGGGACTGATGGAGCACCTCATTGAAACCGGTGCCAGATTTCACCAGGCCGGATGCAACGGCTGTATCGGCATGGGACAGGCACCCGCCACCGGCAAAATCAGCCTGCGGACCGTGCCGCGCAACTTCCCCGGCCGTTCGGGCACCAAAGAGGATCAAGTCTATCTCTGCAGCCCGGAGACTGCCACCGCCTCCGCATTGACCGGCGTGATCACCGACCCCCGAAGTTTGAACATGGCCTATCCCAAGTTCCACGAGCCGGAAAAAATGAAGATCAACACCTCCATGTTGGTGGCCCCCAATGGCAATGGTGAAGATGTTGTGATCGAAAAAGGGCCCAACATCAAACCCCTGCCCATCTTCGAAGAGCTTCCCGATGCCATCGAAGGCCCGGTTTTACTCAAGATGGGAGACAATGTCTCAACCGATGAAATCATGCCGGCCGGTGCCGCCATACTGCCCTTGCGCAGCAACATACCCGAAATCAGCCGTTTTGCTTTCAGCCGCATCGATGAAACCTACTATGACCGGGCCATGGCATGCCGGGACAGCGGCTCTTTTGTGGTCGGCGGCGACAACTACGGTCAGGGCTCCAGCCGAGAGCACGCCGCCCTGGCGCCCCGCTATTTGGGATTGAGAGTGGCCCTGGTCAAAAGCTTTGCCCGCATCCACTCCCAGAATCTGGTCAACTTCGGGATCTTGCCTTTGACCTTCCAGGATCCCGGTGACTGGGAAAGAATACGGCTGGGGGACAATTTGGCATTGACGGATTTGCGGGCGTCACTGCAGTCGGGGTCGAAATTGCGGATTCGCAACACCACGCGACAACAGGACTACCCGGTGCAGCACAGTCTTAGCGGCCGCCAGCTGAACGTCCTTCTGGCCGGCGGGTTGATCAACGCAATTCGCAATGGCGCATGACATTCAGCGTCACGGACAAAGGAGTATAAACCCCACCGTCTACAGGCAAGGCATCAGAAGACAAAATAGAATGTATAGGTGGGTATCAATACTTCGATAAAAGCATAGATATGTTGACGGTATCGTTGGCTTCGATGTCCAATGATTTTGTATATACTCGTATATTAACACAATAATGCCCGATGGTGTGATTAGGGCAAGTAATCGCAAATTGGTCTGTTTGTATGGTTTCTTGTAGCTATCTTGAATTAACGGCCCGGTTCACAGGCCGCGAGGACCTCGCGGCCCTTCTTGAAGCCGCATATTATGCATTATCCTTAACGCAGCTGTGACTAAAATTATAGTGACGATGTGAAACATGACCAAAACTGTCAAATAAGATTCTTGTTCCGGTGAAATCGCAAACTCCTTCGGCACATTAATCACCCAAGACCGAAGTAATGTATATAAAACAATCTGGCTAATTGAAGCGATGTAGAATGCAATATAAGAAACCCTCAGCTTAACGAAAAACCCTATTGCAACCACGAGATCTAAAAAAAGGTAGACGATATCTAATGCTTGCCACTTCACTGGGGCTTGTGACCATTCGAATCCTGTCAAACTTAGGATGTTCATCACATGGACCAATGCTCCATATGCATAGAATAAAGCTACGGTCCAGATTATTCCTTTTGCCAAGTGACGGATCATGTCGCATTGATTAGCGCATAACAATAAAGCTAAAAGGCACGGTGGTTTTTTATCGCGTCCATCTTAAGCGCCTTGATGTTATGCTAAGCTTAAGTCATATATTCTTTAAAACCTGCTCGATCGCCTCTTTGTGTTTGCAAACGTATTGGCAGCTCGGAGCTTCACCACACTTTCTACACTTCAGGTCATATGCGGAATTAATGCTTTGGCACTTAGGACATGCATAATTCAATTTAATTTCTTTAAGCCAAAGTCTGTAGCCGATGTCTCTGATCCTCTCAAGATCGTCCCATAGCTCTATCCGATGAGGCCTTTCAGATTGAAACTGTTTCAGATCTTTGCACGGATAGTCCTCGCAATCACTACAAAAATCGATACCTCGATCAGCAGCACAAGAAAACATTTTACATGTCTGGCAATAAGGTCCTCTCTTGGCTGCTCGACACCCATAACACTTCATAACTTCTTCCGGAAGTTGGAATCTCGCGGCCAGTGCCTTGAGCCTTTCGGGGTCTTCTTGAGTGGCAATGAACAATGTGCATGCCTCGCAATAAAGACCACACACAGCCGCTAACACCTTTTCTGAATCTCCAGAATGATTTTCTTTTTTTTGCATGGCGGCACCTTATTTCTCTTCAATCGGTTTTTTTCTGCAATTAGCGCATATTTCACCGGCGCGGTAAAGCCGCGTCGGTGTGAAAGAAAATGTTATAAGCTCCCGTTAAATTCCCTCTTATATTGAAGGATAAGTTAGGAGATACCCACATTAAAATCGCTATATAAAGGACTATAAGAAACTGTGCTGCGCCTTATCTTTGGTATCCGCACCAGTGAGTTGTTATGGACTGATCCTATTGATGAGCGGTATACTCATCCAGCAACCGTCTTATCATTTTTTGA
>JAAUYD010015590.1_pt1 | contig 13993 bp, 11 predicted proteins | sample 7278101 | NCBI WGS metagenome assembly JAAUYD01 (sample SAMN14350128, study PRJNA611818) | marine sediment metagenome | isolation source: surface marine sediment (0.6m) | place: French Polynesia: Moorea | collected 2018-08
TAACGCCAGTAAAGAAGACTTAAAAAAAGCTTATCGCCGTCTTGCGCGAAAATATCACCCTGATGTTAACAAAGAACCAGGGGCAGAAGAACGATTCAAAGAAATTAACCGCGCCTACGAAGTGCTATCCGAACCCGAAACCCGTAGTCGTTATGATCAGTTTGGAGAAGCAGGAGTCAGTGGTGCCGGAGGCTTCAACTACGGCGATATGGGGGATATGGGCGGTTTTGCCGATATTTTTGAAACAATATTTAGTGGTTTTGGGGGCGGGATGGGAACCGGAGGAACCCGTCGTCGTACTGGACCAGTCAAAGGAGATGATTTACGCCTCGATCTCAAACTAGATTTCCGTGAAGCGATTTTTGGCGGAGAAAAAGAAATTCGCATTCCCCATCTAGAAACCTGTCAAGTGTGTAAAGGAGATGGGGCAAAACCCGGAACCGGGGCAAAAACCTGTTCTACTTGTAACGGTCAAGGTCAAGTTCGTCGGGCAACCCGCACTCCCTTTGGTAGTTTTGCTCAAGTGTCGACTTGTCCTGCTTGTAACGGTCAAGGACAAGTGATCGAAGAAAAATGTGAAGTCTGTAATGGAGTCGGACGCAGACAAGTTACAGAAAAAGTCAAAATTACTATTCCGGCTGGAGTTGATGATGGAACCCGTTTGAGAGTCTCTCGTAAAGGAGATGCTGGTTTACGAGGCGGCCCTGCAGGGGACCTCTACGTTTACTTATATGTCGAACCCGATAAGGTATTTACTCGCGACAAGATGAACATCCTCTCGGAGATCACCATTAGCTATCTCCAGGCCATTCTAGGATGCACCGTAATAGTAGATACCGTAGACGGAGAACAAGAATTAACCATTCCCGCCGGAACCCAACCCAATACCGTCCTAACCCTAGAAAATTTAGGGGTTCCCAAACTGGGGAATGATGCCATTCGAGGGGATCATCTGATTACGGTAAAAGTTGACATTCCCACTCGTATTAATGCAGAAGAACGGGAACTTCTAGAAAAATTAGCCCACATTAAAGGCCAAAGTCACGGCAAAGGCGGTTTAGAAGGCTTTTTAGGGAGTTTATTTCACAAATGAACCTTCCAACCTCTGATACGGCTTTACTGGATCTTCGGGGAACCCCTTGCCCCATCAATTTTGTTCGCACTAAACTAAAATTGGAGCAAATGCCCCCTGGTTCCTTACTAGAAGTGTGGTTAGACCCAGGGGAACCCATCGAACAAGTTCCCGATAGTCTAACTATGGAGGGATACCAAGTAGAAACCATTGATGATCGTCAGGGGTTTTTCTCTCTTAAAGTTCGTCGTCCTTCAAATTAATTCCACCTGTAAATTTTCCGTTGCTGAACACAGAACTTATCTACTACAAAAAACGTGATCGCGAAAAACTTCCCTGCGATCGCAGCCAACACTACCGCAAGGAGACGGTAGAGATCGCATCAACAAGACCAAATCAAAGAAGAATTAAAGACTTATTTGAGTAAGCATGAATCAGAAATTATCGACTATGAACGTCGTCAAAAAGCGGGCAAATCGATTGGGAGTGGACGGGGGGAAAAAGCCGTTGATATTGTCGTTGGTCATCGTCAGAAACGTAAAGGTATGAGTTGGAGTTCCCTTGGGAGTAAAGCCTTGGCTATACTTAAAGTCGTTGAACTAAACGGTCAATGGCAACAACTTTGGTTCCCACAAACAGCCATTTAATCAATTTAATCAATTTATTTTTCTTGGTTCATAATTCAATTTTAAGAGCCAATTTCGGACTTGTCTTTAAGTCTGGTTCGCGAAAATTCGCCGCGAACCGTTAGCCCCATCCGAGAACAGACTGAGGCACGGATTTTCGTGGCGATCGCAGGGAAGATTTTAGCGATCGCTGTTGGATTTTCGCGGTGCAGCCGCACTCGCTCCTTAGTTTTTTGGCGATCGCGTTTTTTGTACTAGATAAGTTCTGTGTTCAGCAACGGAAAATTTACAGGTGGGGAAAATTTACAGGTGGCTTTTTCTTAGTTTGACCTAACTTGCGCTTAAAGGTAGTTCCAAAAGCAATAGCCGTTCCTGCACCAAGCATGGTTAGAGGTTCAGGGACAGCATTAGTATCAGGTGTGGCAGCAGTATCAGTAGCCAAAGCAATGTTATCCATAGCCCACTCTTGCTCATAAGAACCATAAGGATTAGTAAAAGTCATAGAACTAAAAGTCTTATCAGATACCCATCCAAATAACCCATCGTCAATCTGATTGAAAGGACCATCATCTTCATTAGTTAAATCTATTTCGTAAGTAGTGAAATCATCAAAATTGAGAGTTATTACCACTGATTCTTGTACACTGCCAAACACGCTAAAAAAGGCCTTGATTGGATTGGGAAAGTGCCAAGTAATGTAATCAGCAAAATTTGCGGTGCTGTAAGTTTGCTCACTATCTGGATTATGGAGTTGACCGTTATAAAAATATCCTTCAGATCCTAAATGCCCCATTCTTCTTGCTCCCCAAGATAAATTAACCACTCTATTTTTGTTCCCCAAGGTTATATCTTCACTGTCCTCACGGGTAGAGATAATTCCTGATTCAAATTCTATAGAGACATTGTTTCTTATTGAGTCAGGAAAAGTTTCTGTGGTAATAGTATTAGGATTAACTGCCTCCTCCCAGTCAGCACGATCATCATAAAAAGTAATAGCTGAAGCGGAGGGAATTTCTCCGAAAAAAGAAATACCTGTACTAATTAGATAAAGAACGGAAGATGAGATTAAATTTTTGGAAATAGACATCAGATTAATCACTCCATTAGGTTAAATTTAAAATGAAAACTGTAAGTTCACTATGGGTTTTTAGCTAAAAACCCACTTCTGAGTAAAAAGAAGAAATTACGGATACTATCTGCCAAAAATTGAGGCGGATCATGGTCAGGTTTCCGTTGAATTATTCTTCGTAATCGCCATAGAGAAAACCCGAAAATCCAGGCTATATCTACTAATACCGCATAAAACCAGCCATGATTTTTGAGAAAATATCTGCGTCTTGAATCAAACCAATATTGGGGACGGCGTTGGGGTTTTCCTTGGGTATCTGTCCAACCTGTACTTTGACCTCCAATAACCATCATGCGACTTTTTGGGACAAACCAACACTCCCACCCTGCTTGTTTAGCTCGTTTACATAAATCCATCTCCTCATAGTACAAAAAATACTCTTGATCCATTAATCCTACTGAATCAAAGACCTGACGACGAACGAGCATACCACAACCAGGAGTCCATTCGACTTGACAAGCTTGCTCCCTAAAAGGACGAGTAATTTGCCAAGGGGAAAGCAGTTTAGAGACAATTCCTAATCTTAAGCCCCGATCCAACTCATTAAAAACATTGGGCAAACGAAACATCATTGGCCTCACTTGACCCTGAGAATCTTCCCAGCTACCACTAGCTATTCCCGCTTGGGGATGATTGTCCATGAAGTCCAACAAAGCTTTCAGGGCATTGGGACGAACTAAACCGTCAGGATTGAGAATCAGAAAATAATTAGGGGGGTTGGAGGATTTTAAGCAGGGGGTAATGGCAAGATTATTTCCGTAGGCGTAGCCCCCGTTGTGATTTGATGGTATTAGAGATACCCAGTCTCTCCATCCTTGTTTGTCAATAGCCGCTTGAATGGTTTCAACCGAGCCATCACCAGAAGCATTATCCACAACGATAACACGACTTCCTGACAAAGCCTTAATTTCTGGTTTTAAAGAATCTAGACAGTCAATGGTCAACTGGGGTGTCTTATAATTGACTATCACCACAACGACTGAAGTCGCAGTCTGACTATTAGTGGACAGATTTGACATTTTCATTGTCCTCGGCGTTAAACATATGATTTAAAGGCGATTGATTAATAGGAGCTAAGAAAGGGCTTGATTAATTGAATTTTGCAGTTTTTCAGCCAAAACGTCAACATAAGGCTCTTGTAACATACTAGAATGTCCTCCTGGAACATCATAAATAGTCATGTCTTCCTTTACCCATTTTTGCCAACCCAAAGCATCAGGATCCTTACTCAAATAACGAACTGGAGTGTCATTAATTGTCGGATGATCGCTAATAATGACCTCAGTAGAACTAAAAAGGACGACTTGGCCTTGATAATGGGGGGGGAAATAGTTTCTGGTGATATCAAAATCCAGCAGTTCTCTGATGGAAATGTTTTGTAAAAATGCTGGCAAATCCCAGTTTTTATCGATATAGTGACGATACAAAGGAATTCTTACTTTATTTATAACTTGCTTTAAACTCTGTTGAGACTGATAAATGATGAAATTTCTTAGCTTTCGACTTAGTTGCTCTCCCAGATAGGCAAATTTTTGTAATGCTCCCTTTTGTTCGGTCTGACTAAACAATTGGCCAAGACGCTGACGACGAGCTTGATTAGTCACTGCTTCCCCGCCCCTGGCTTGAATCTCAAGAGAATCTATTAAAAACAGTAGGGCAATCTCTTCTCCCTGACGTTGTAATTGCTCTGCCATTTCAAAGGCAATATTTCCCCCTAAACAAAATCCTCCTAATAGGTAAGGCCCTTGGGGTTGAACAGTACGTATCTGGTCAATATAGTGACTAGCGATCGCCTTAATTGTGGTTTGCAGGAGAGGACAGCCCACTTTCCCGTTGGGACGCAGTCCATAAACCCGATGGTCTGAGTGAAGATGATGGGCTAAGGTATGATACAAAATAGTTTCTCCATCTCCATCATGAACAATAAAGACAGCCGGCTGATTGGAGATACCTGGTCTGATCATAACCAAAGACTCCCATATCTTTCCCTTTGTCATTTCTTGAAGTTCTTGGGCTAATTGTCGAATAGTTGGAGCTTTAAATAGGGTTGAAAGGGGCAACTTGACGGAAAATGTCTGCTCAATCTGGGAAAATAAGCGCACGGATATTAAAGAATGTCCGCCTAACTCGAAGAAATTATCTTGAATTCCAATGGGTTGAACCCCCAATATATCTTCCCAAATAGCGACTAATTGTCCTTCGATATCGTTTCTGGGGGTCACTAAGGTTTCTAAAGATTCATTGCGGCTCAAGTCTGGAATAGGGAGTCCTCTGCGATCAATTTTGCCATTGGCCGTTAGGGGCATTTTTTCTAACCAGATAAAGGTATTTGGTATCATATAATCAGGTAACTTATGCTCTAAATAAGACCTTAATTCTTGATTAGAAAGATTTTCACCTACTAGATAAGCAACCAGGCGTTTATTTCCTTTTTGGTTTTCTAAGGTGATTACAATCGCCTCTCTTATGGGAGGGTGGGCAGTTAATACTGCTTCTATTTCCCCCAATTCAATTCTAAACCCTCTGATTTTAACCTGATGGTCAATTCGCCCTAAGTATTGAATGGTTCCATTGTGCAAATATTTTCCTAAATCTCCTGTTTTATAGAGTCTTCCAGGACCAAAAGGATTGGTAATAAATTTTTCTTCGGTTAACTCCTTTCGGTTTAAATACCCTCTTGCTAATCCCACACCCCCAATATGAATTTCCCCTGCCACTCCCATAGGAACGGGTTGGAGAAATTGGTCTAGGAGGTAAACCCTAACATTTCCTAATGGATAACCGAGAATCGGTTGCTCTGGATAGTTTTTGATAGGACAGATGGTTGCATCAACTGTACATTCCGTAGGACCATACAGATTAAAAAACTGGATTTGCTCGGCTTCAGACAAGATTTTCCATGTTTTTTGTCCAATATTTTCCCCACCGACTAGAATTGAACGGGGTGAATGAGATAAGTCTAGTAATCCTGCTTCTAGCCAAGTTTCCAGTTGACTAGGAGTACAATCAATACTATCAATATGATGGGTACTCAAAAAAGATAATAGTTCTTTCTCATCTAGCCTAATTTCTTGGGGGATAATGGCTAGGGTATGTCCCTTTAATAACTGTATAATTTGTTTGACCGATGTATCAAAGGCAAAGGTGCCATTTAAGCCAATCCTCAGCTTTTCTTCCCCAAGATAAATCGTTTTTTCTAGTTGTTCTGACAGATTAACTACACTTTTATGTTCAATCATTACCCCTTTTGGGGTTCCCGTTGAACCCGAGGTGTAAATCACATAAGCTAATTGCTCAGGAGACACCAGCAATTCTAGATTTTTTGGGCTTTGAGACGTAATGGGTTCTTTTCTAGGGTCAAGAGGAATCGGGACAATTCCCAAAGATGAAATTTTGCTTTGATTGAGTTCGTCTGCAATAACCACTGACATCTCAGAGGTTTTGATGATGTTGTCTAGTCTGTCTAAGGGATAGGTTGGCTCCAAAGGAACGTAAGCCCCTCCTGCTTTGAGCGTCCCTAGAATAGCAACCACAAGCTCTAAGGAACGCTCAACACATATCCCGACTAGATTTTCTGGTTTTATCCCCAATTCTCGTAAATGATGTCCTAATTGATTAGCTTGATCATTTAGTTCTTTATAGGTTAATTCTTGCTCTTCAAATACCACGGCTACTGCATTAGGGGTCTTTTCTACCTGCTCCTCGAATAACTGGTGAATACACTTAGATTGGGGATAATTTCGTAGAGTTTGGTTCCACTTAATCAATATCTGCTGTTGTTCAGCTTCGGTTAAAAGGGGCAAATAGCCAATATTCTGCTGAGGATTATCAATAATACCTTTTAACAACACCTTAAAGTGATTCAGCATTCCTTGGATAGTGGCTGAGGTAAATAATTGTCTATCATAATCAAACCAAATTGTTAACCCTGATGGGGTTTCTTTTATTTCCACTATTAAGTCCAACATAGCGGTTCCCCGTTGAATGTCAAGGGAGGTGATGGTTAACTCTGGTAAGCTTAGTTGAGGGGAAGGGGTATTTTGAAAGGAAAATAAAACTTGAAATATAGGGGAAATGTTTAATTGTCGTTCGGGTTTTAGAGTTTCCACCAGTTTTTCAAAGGGGGTATCTAAATGTCGAAAGGCGCCTAAAGCGACTTGGCGCACCCGTTTTAATAATTCTTTAAAAGTCGGATTTCCTGATAAATCGCTGCGTAATGCCAACGTATTGATAAAACAACCGATTAAATCACGGGTTTTTTTCTCGTTTCTTCCTGCAATGGGAGTGCCTACAATGATATCTTCTTGATGACTATAGCGGTAGAGTAGGGTATTAACGGTGGCTAACAAAGTCATATATAGGGTGACACCCTCGTGACGACTTAGGGCTTTGAGTTTTTCTGTTAAACTAGCATCTAGATGGAATCCTTCCCTTCCACTGGCAGATGTCCGTTCTGGTTGTCTAGGGTAGTCTAGGGGAAGTTGTAACAGGGGAAGATTGCCTTGAAGATTCTCTTTCCAATAAGCTAGTTTTGAGTTGAGAGCGTCTTCAACAAAGTTATTTTTCTGAGACTTGGCATAGTTTGGGTACTGTAGGGGGAGTTGTGATAAGCCAGGTGATTCATCTGTAATAAAGGCTCTGTAAAATTGCTCTAAATCTTTTATAAATACATCATAAGACCAACCATCCATGACAATATGATGAGTGGTTACTAATAATTGATGAACTTGGGAAGACAAGCGTAGTAATGTCACCCTCAACAAAGGTGCAACTTCTAAGTCAAATTTTTGTTCCACGGTTTCACGAACAATTTGCTCAATCGTTTTCTGTTGCTCCTGTTGAGAGAGATGACTTAAATCAACTAATGGCAGAGTTATAGATAATTTCGGTATGACAACTTGAACTGGGTTTTCCCCTTCTAGAATAAACCTAGTGCGAAAACTGTCATGTCGGTTGATAATGGCATTAATGCTTTGTTCTAAAGCCGTTATATTGAGATTTCCTTCCAATCGGAAAGGTTCAAGCATATTATAGGCTGTACTATTAGGTTCTAATTGCTCTAAAAACCAAATTCTCTCCTGAGCAAAAGATAAAGGGGCGTATTTAACATTCGTGTTAGTTAAATTATCAATTTGATGCTGATAATTGATTTTCTCTAGATTTTTAACTGTATTAACCATTTTGTTTAACTATATATTTTTATATTGTCTAGTTTTTAGTTTTCATTAGCCCTAAGCAATCTCTTTTTGGCTAAAAATAAACAAAAAGGACGTAGGCCTAATTTCAGATTTCAAATGATTAGGATTGTGCTAAGAGTTGATTTAATAGAGCATATGTTTCTTCTTCTGAGAGATCATCTAATTGATTTAATAACTTAGCTAATGTTAGAAGAATTTGCTTTTTTTTGCAATAACTTCAGTAGATCAAAAACTTTTGTCCAAGCTGCGCCCTATCTGGTTCTGATAGATTTGACTTTGTTGGCGAAAGTAATCAAAACGTAGCAAGTTATGCTACATAGCCAAAAAGCGTAAGTTTTTATACTCATTATATTGGTGAGCGAGGTTAACTGGACTGTACAATAAAGAGCCAGACTGTACAATAAGACGAGACAATAAGCGATCGCAGAGTCGGGTGAATGATTATTATTCTCTTTTTTTCTTTCCCTGCGATCGCTACCTATATATTTGACAATCCCACTTCGTCGGCTGAAACCCGCATTCTTTCGTGGCTTTTTGATCTACTGAACTTAGATTTAGTTGATTTATGTAAAAAACTTGTAGAATAGTCTGTGAGCTACATACTTTGTCAAAATCATCTAGATTAATTCAAGGTTACAAATATTAATGTCTTTTCTGAAAAATAAAGCTATTTCAGGTTCTATCTGGACTATGGTTGGATATGGTGGAGGACAAGCCCTTCGTTTAGGATCGAATATTATCCTTACTCGGCTTCTCGTTCCGGAACTATTTGGCTTGATGGCTTTAGTTAATACATTTATTCAAGGTTTACAGCTCTTCTCAGATATTGGGATTAATCCAAGTATTATCCGCAGTCCAAGGGGCGATGAGCCTCTTTTCCTGAATACCGCTTGGACATTACAGGTGATCAGAGGTTTTGGGTTATGGATAGGATGTTGTTTAATTGCTTGGCCACTCTCCCAATTTTATAACAATCAGCAACTTCTCTGGTTACTTCCTACAGTTGGATTAACCACCATTGTGTCTGGTTTTAATTCGACTTCTTTAGCCACCCTTAATCGTAAATTAGAAATTGGCAGAATAACTCGACTTAGCTTAGGAATCCAAATCTTAACCTTAACTATAATGATTGTTTGGGCTTACTTCCAAAGATCAATTTGGGCTTTGGTCGTCGGTAACTTAGTTTCTGTTTTTATCAAGATGGCTATCAGTCACAGACTTGAGCCAAACATATCTAACCGTTTTGTATGGGACCAAGAATGTATTAAAGAAATTACTTCTTTTGGTCGCTGGATTTTTGTTTCTACTGCAATGACTTTTCTAGCTGAGCAAGCTGATCGCCTTCTTTTAGGAAAATTATTATCTTTGGAAATGCTAGGAATTTATACCATAGCCATAACCTTTTCTCGTCTTCCTCAACAAGTTTTAGGGAGACTTCATATAATCATTCTTCCTCTAGTTGCTAAGAACCAGCATTTACCCCGAAAAGAACTCCTCAACAAGATTTTAAGAAAACGTTGGTTTATTTTGATTTTATCAGGGGTTATCGTTGCTGTGCTATTTTGTAGTGGAGATTTCATCATTTTAACTTTTTATGATGATAGATATAAAGATGCTGCTTGGATGCTTCCTATATTGGCACTTGGTATTTGGCCTGAACTGCTCAATTCGACCATGAAAGATGCTTTACTAGCCATTAATAAACCCAAATATCTGGCATGGTCTAATACTTCAAAATTTTTCTATATGTTGACTATGCTGCCTTTATTTTATTATCTAATGAAACTTCCAGGGGTCATTATATGTGTTGCATTTAATCATATTTTGCCTTATCTTGTTTCTAATTATGGTCTTTGGCGGGAGTCTTTATGCCCCATTAAGCAGGACATTCTGGCAAGTTTTGGATTAATCTTATTAATTATCTGCATTTCTATCACTCGAATGCTTTTGGGATTAGGTTTACCTCTTGAGAATTTCCACCTGACATAGAGCTTGTTGAAAAAGATCGTCCGATTCTTCTGGCTGCTATTAACGCTAAAGCAACCTATCTTCTAACAGGAGATATCAAGCATTTTGGGCATTTATTGGGGGGAAAAGTAAAAGAAGTCTTGATTCTAACTCCTGCTCAATATTTTCAACAAAAAGGATTTTAACAGTGAATAATGAGACAATTTTGATACACTCAATGAAAAACTCCTGTCACCCCGTCATCCTGTGCATGATCTAACGTCTCTGAACCATCCCTCTCCTTCTAACGTCTCAAAGATTATTGGGACAGTGATAGCAGTTCAGGCTAATTTTTATCAAGTTCGTTTAGATCAACCCCTCAAACACCATAATCATTCTTCCCTCTCCCATTTACTGTGTACTCGACGTACTCGTTTGAAGAAAATTGGGCAAACGGTGATGGTAGGCGATCGCGTCATTGTGGAAGAACCAGACTATCAAGACGCTAGAGGGGCCATCGCACAAGTCTTACCGCGCAAAACCGAATTATCTCGGCCACCGGTGGCTAATGCGGAGCAAATTCTCCTAATTTTCGCCTTAGATGAACCCCCTTTAGAACCTTGGCAGTTAAGTCGTTTTTTGGTTAAAGCTGAGTCTACAGCCATTCCCTTTTTATTGTGTCTTAATAAGGCTGATTTATTAACCTCTACCCAACAAAAAACATGGCATCAACGCCTAGAAAAATGGGGCTACAACTCTTTATTGATTAGTGTTAGGACGTTTCAGGGGTTAGAAGCATTAAAAGACAGTTTAAAGGAAAAAATTACCATTCTTGCTGGACCTTCTGGTGTGGGTAAATCTAGTTTAATTAATACGTTAATTCCTGCGGTTGAGCAACGGGTTAATCGTGTTTCGGGAAAGCTACAAAAAGGCCGCCATACCACTCGTCATGTAGAATTATTTGAGTTACCCGAAGGGGGATTATTGGCCGATACCCCTGGATTTAATCAACCTCATTTAGATTGTTCTCCTAGTCAATTAATCCACTATTTTCCTGAAGCAAGACAACAGTTAGAACAGGGAACTTGTCAGTTTAGTGATTGTTTTCATCGGGGAGAACCTAACTGTATGGTTGACAGAAATTGGGAACGATATGAACATTATTTAACCTTTTTAGAAGAAGCGATCGCCCAACAAGAAGCAACTCAACAAATGGCCGATCAAGAATCAACCGTTAAAGTAAAAATGAAAGCATCTGGACAAGAATATTATGAACCTAAATTAGAAAGCAAAAAATATCGCCGAACTTCTCGGCGACAAAAGCATCAAAACTTGCAAGATTTATATGAAAATCAAAGTTTAGAAGCATTAGAAGAACTTGAAGATGATTTAGATATTTAATGGTCACTGCTAACTGTTAACTGTTTATTAGTATAACATTATTGTAAGGTGGGCATTGCCCACCCTACAAGGTTTTATGATGCTATCAATATCCTAACTGACAACTGCTAACTGTTAACTGTTCATTGTTCACTGATAACTTCATCAAGATAAGCTAAAATTTCTTGACTATGAATTGCCGGCCTAACCCCTAAAAATCGCTCTTTTAAAATACCATCAGGGTCGATTAAATAAGTATGACGCAAAGACATTCCTGTTAAAAAAGAACCATAGGTTTTACTCACTTCTCCACTGGTATCTGCTAATAAAGGAAACTTCAAACCCTCTGCATCACAAAACTCCCGATGGGAGTCAACATCATCCACACTAACCCCTAAAATTTGTGTATTTTTAGCCTCATATTTCGGTAAATCTTGTTGAAAACGACGGGCTTCTAAGGTACAACCTGGGGTAAAATCTTGAGGATAGAAATACAATACCACCCACTGTCCTTTATAATCAGATAAAGAAATTTCACCGTCTCCTGTATTCGTTGGTAAGGTAAAATTAGGCGCAGGTTCATTTAAAGGCAGTTGGGGCCCTCCTAACGCTAATGCAGGGGTTTGAGTCCCACAAAAAATAACGGCGATCGCTAACAATATAGCTAAAATTTGACGGCGTAACATAACACTTGTCCACTTGTTTACTGACTACTTTACATAAGTTTACAATAATTGTCATTCCCAGGGACAGCATACGTTATAGCCTTTTGTCAAAGGGGAAGTTCAGTTATATATTCCCTTAAAAATTCCCGAAGGCCTAACTTCCAATACTGAGAAAAGCACCTGGGAGTCTTGCCGTGTTTCGACCCCAAGTGCTTTTCTAGTAACTCTCTCACACCACGAAGCATCGATTAAGCATCGATTTACAACAAGCTTAAAATCATTACTTTTGAGATTCAACAGATGATGGACAGTTTGATAAGTGTCACAAAGAAATCCCTGTCTTATGACGGGGAAAGAACAAGAGAAAACGGTCAAAATTTTAATTAAATGGTCGGACATACAGAAACACATTCGTGACAAATTAAGAGAATGAAGCCGATGTCAAGAGGTGTTAAAGAGCGATTTTGGGCAGATGGGGAAGAAGGAAATGACTTTATCCTAAAATAAGAAGTGATAAGCTATAATTAACTTAAATGAGTCGAAAAACGAACCGTGATCATGCCAAACGGCAACAACGTCCCATGATGGAAGATAAGGCGATCGCTGCACAAATATCAGCTTTATTAACTCCAGCACTGGCAAAACAGAAAAAATCTTGTCGTCAGTTGGGTCTGCGAGACAGAATATTAACACTGCCCTTGATGGTGGCTGCCGTATTAACCATGTTGTGGAGAGATGTGGCTGGAGTCAGAGAATTAACAAGAATGCTGGCTAGAGAGGGTTTTTTATGGTGCGATCGTTTACAGGTTTCGCAACAAGCTTTATCAACGAGATTTCTAATTTTTCCGGCAGAATTATTTGCGCATGGTTTTGAAGGAAATCCTACCATCATTAAAGGAGAAATGGCAAAGTAGAAATCATCGTCCACTTCCAGAAAGTGTCCAGTTTACTTTAACAAGATTTGAAAAAATATGGATAGCAGATGGCTCAACTCTCGAAGCTTTATTTAAGAAACTAAAAAGTCTTGAAAATGTACCAAAAGGTCAATTAGCTGGAAAAATTGGAGTCGTTGTTGATTTAATGACTAGACTCCCCGTAAAAGTTTGGCATTCTTATCTTACCTCGGTTTTAGAACCTGAGATTTTACCTCCTTACGTTGTGGCTGATTTATATGGGAAAAGATGGCGAATTGAAGAAGCTTTTAATACGGTTAAACGTCTTTTAGGTTTGAGTTATTTATGGGTTGGGTCTAACAAGGTCGTCAAACTACAGATATGGGGAACATGGCTATTTTATGCCATTTTAATTGATCTAGGAGATGCCGTAGCTGATGAACTTTCTTTACCCTTTGACCGCATTTCATTAGAAATGATTTATCGTGGTCTGTATCATTTTGGAGTAGCTAATCAAAAAGGCGAAGCGACAGACCCTGTGAAGTATTTTGCTTCTCCTGAGAACAAAGATTTAGGAATTATCAAACAGAAACGAAAGAATAATACTAGATTAATTATAGCACCTTTTCCTGAAAAACAACGAAATACTCCTGGGTTTTTCTTTTCAGCTAAATCTCGAATTTATGCCATCTGATGTTGAGGTTAATTTTGACAACCAATCTTGAAAATGAGGGAAAGATGAATAGTTATTAAGAGAAATAATACTGAATAATCCTATCAATTAAGAAACAAAAAAAAGGCAATTTTAATATTTTTGGTTAGCGGATTTTGTACGCTAACCTTTTTCCTCCATTTCTGGCTGCCGATCGGGAATTAAGCTTGTGAGGCGAAACTGGCTTGACATCTGACTTCCAGCCTTAAGTTGTCACGAATGCTTGTTACATACTTCTTATGAGGTCATCAGGGGTGATGTCAGTCCCAAAACTTATGTATATTCGGGGTTTTACTTATTCTCTTTTCTCTCTATAAGTGGATTGAACTACCCCAACGCAAGGCGATGGGGATTCTTTACACGATAAAGTA
>JAAUYD010098670.1_pt1 | contig 13993 bp, 11 predicted proteins | sample 7278101 | NCBI WGS metagenome assembly JAAUYD01 (sample SAMN14350128, study PRJNA611818) | marine sediment metagenome | isolation source: surface marine sediment (0.6m) | place: French Polynesia: Moorea | collected 2018-08
AAAATTTTTTGTAAGATATTTTTTTCTTTCTGTGGTGGAGTTGGAGGAGGATCGGCGGGGGGATTAGGATCGCCTAAATAACGATAATGTTTCCATATATTCCAATAAGGACAACCAGGTCTAATTTTAATTCCTGCCCAATGTAAATACTGTACTTGCTGTCCTGTTTTGGGGTCAAATAGTTTATTTTCTTGTTGTTCAAAATGTCCGCTTCCTGCCCAACTTCCTGGGGCTTTTCCTTCTCTATTTACTATGTTAAAGCGTTTTTGGATACGAGTCAGAACCATATAATTAAATATGGGTTGGTCTGATACTTTTTGGGAGAAATCAAAGTATTCTGGATGAGTAGCACATTCTGTGAAAATCTTAGTTAATTCTGCTTCTGTAATGATATTTTTTTTAGAACCCCAAAGTCCACTATTAAAAGTATCTTGTAAGTCGGTTTCTTGAATTATTCCAGCTTCTAAAATTTTGGGAGTAAAAATGTTTTTCAATCCTGATTTGTGTTGATAGTCATAACAGATAAAATCATAATTATCAAAATAGTTGAGAAAGTCAATAATTTTGTCAAAGACAACTATATCTGTATCTATATAAAGAAATTCCTCAAACTCGCCAAACCAACAAGCTTGTTTTCGTAGTTTATTCGGTTTGTCAAAAAAGTTTTCTCCAAAAATATCGTAAAGTTTTTGGGAGAGTCGTTCAATAAATTCTAAATCTTCATAGACTTTAACTCCATGAGATTCTGCTAGAGTCTTGGCGACTAAATGATAGTTTTCATCATAGGGAATTAGAGCTACAGGGGTTTCTGTATCGTAGGCTCTAATACTATTCATTAAGGCGATCGCCTGTTCTATGACTTTATCGTTAGCAGTGATATAAATACCACGTTTTTTATTCATTGTTAATTACTATTTATTCTTGCTTGAAATTCCTAATTTGCGAGTTATCTTTTGTAAGAAATTGGGTTGACTATTGTAAGCTTTGGGTTTAGTGGTAAATTTAGGTAATTTTTCTGGTTCATGAAGATAGCGATAGTATAAAAATAAATCTCGATAGGGGAAAGTAATATTTTCTCCTTCTGATACTTTTTTAAATAACCGAGACGATAATCCGATGTAGTGGATATAAGTTAAGCGATTGTTTTTATCGTATAAAATATGGTCTTTTTCTTGAAAATGCTCTGAGGTAACACAACAGCCAGTGCGGTTATCTGGAGGAAGATTTAAAGCCAGATTATAAACAGAACAGCCAGAACGCATCATCATATAATTAATAATAGTTTGGTCTGGTGCCATAGGATAAAGAATTTCTGCTTCTCCTTGTTTTAAATGGGATAATAAATCTTCTCTCATTTCTGGAGTAAACAAATCTTTTTTAGAAGCATAAAACCCAGAACAAAATATTTCTTGCTCAACTCTCTCAGAAGGAAAGATAGTCTCTAACTTGGGAGACTTAACATTATAAACATGAGTCGGGTCTTTGTGTTGAAAATCGTAAACAATGCAATCATGACTTTCTAAAAGATCAAAAATTGCATCTGTTGGACTCATTAATAAAGTGTCTGCGTCCATATAAATATAGCGGTCAAAAGGCGCATCAAAAGCACAATAACGACGATGAGTCCCAACACGATGATAGGGTTCATTGTCTATTTTTTGCCATACCTGTTTAGCAGTAGGATGAACATCCCAAATAGAACGTACATACTTATCCCATTTTTGGATCGAATCAACATTATCATAAAGCTGTACATTGGGTCTTTTAGCAACTTCTTGAGCTAATTTTTCTGTATTATCATCATAGGGATAGATACACACAGACATATCTTTTCCTGCTATGACTTCGATGCTATTGAGTAAAGCAATAATTTGATCGTAAACGCGATCGTTTCCTAAAGTACAAATCCCATCCATAAACTGTAAGTATTGCGATTAATTTAAGGTTAAGGTCAACTTTGATCAAGACGAGACTTTTTCGACAAAGTTAGCAAGCCAATTTAATAAGTTCAACTCATGTAAAATAATTTGTCTAGCTTCAGCAATTTTATCTTTTGCTTCATGCCAAGCATCAGGATTCGCTGTTACTTCTTTAATATAAGCGATTCCTTTTTCATCCATACTAGGAAGTCTTAAAAAACTACCTGGTGGTAAAAGTTTATCTGCTGCTGAACCACCATAGTATATTGGTAAACACCAACTTAAAAGTGAATCCCAGAGTTTTTCACTAACATACAACTCATTTTCTGCGTAATTTTCGATCGCCAGATTATAGTAATAGGGAGACATTCCATTCCATTTATTATCTAACGAACCTAAACTATTACACCAGTCTGGTAAACCTCGTCCATAGAAATCACAACTTACTTCACTATCTTGGAGCATTTTCAGAAAAGCTAATCTTTTGCGGTGATTTTGAGTACGAGCAATACCTGATGTGATCCAACTACAAGGTTGCAATTTTTCTGGGATCTTTCCTGAGTCTAACTCAGAAAAAGGTAGATTAACATACCATATTGCTGGCATATAATCGGGAGTAGGTGCAAATTCATCAGGACCAGAAACATAACCGCAATATTGACTAGCTAGTTGGTAATTTCGCTGATTGATTTTGACAATTTCCTCTAAAGGTGGTTCTCGTAACAGAAAAATAGTGTTTTCTTGGGGAACTTGTTGGATGAGATTGGGGACTTTTATTTCTTGGCGAGGGGGTTTTGATAAAAACTTACGCCAACCAGAAGGTTTTGCGCGACGTTGATGAAAATTATATTGATAGAGCAGTAAAAAATCAGGCTCAGAAACATTTGCCAACATCTGAATATTTTTCCAGACTCCAAAATGATGAGGGGTTTGCTTCCATAACCAATCTCTGGTGTTACCTAAGTTTTTGTAACCACTGAGCATGGCGAATTTTTTTCTGCTCATAGATAATCGTGACAATTTTCCATCTTTCCCTAGTTTATACCCGAAAGCATAGCAAACTAGACCTTATAAAATGCTTGAAATGTATTCTCAGTAATTTTACGAAGACAGACCAAGAAGTTCAGTTAAATTTCTGAGTAATTACTATAGTCTCATTAGGTTACTTAGGTTTATCTTCGATCTGGTATAGGCAAGTCGTGTATATTTCATGTCTAGAGAGATCAGCAGTCAGCAAAATACAGAAAAGTTTTCTTTTATTTCTGCTCTAACCATATCCCAGGATATAAATGAGGTATTGGAAGCAGAAGCAACAACCTCCGTAAAAGATGCCAAAACTTCACCAGAAACAGAGGATTTGATGGGGGAGCTTGAAACTTCATCTGCTTTAGTAGTGAACTCATCATCTTTAGTAATATCTGCACCAGCTACTATTAGTACTCAATGGTACAAACTTGACTTAAATCCTGCTGTCTCCGAATTAGACTTATCTTCTGTTGCTTTTGATAGAAGTCATGATTCTTCCTCCTCTCACAGTGGGAATGGTAAATACTTGGATAAAATATTTTTTACTGCTGCCTGTGGTTATTTATTATGGGGTTTATGGGGTATTTTGGGCTATAAAAACCTAAAATTAGCCGATATTTTGGGTTTAATATCTAATAATCGTCAAGAGACTGTTTCTCAAGCTGATGCTGAATTTCTGGATTATATAGAGCGATCGCTCTCTACAATAGATCGCAAGTTACTCACTCGACAAGAAGCAATCAAAACTTCATCTAATAAGGATTCTGCTACCAATATCGTTTATGTTCCTATTTATACTCCCAATCCTACCCCCAAGGCTCAAAAAGTCGATCCCATTCCCTTACCACCACCACCACCACCAATTGCTACTGTAACTACACCTGCTACCAAAATTCTTCAACCACAGTCAGAAAATGCTGCAACTTCTCCCATTGTTTCCCCATCTTCTGACGCTTCATCACCAGCATCAGATGGGATACCTGCTGTTAAACCATCACGAAGCTACACTCTAGTAGGTTTAATGGAATGGGGCGAAAAACCTACAGCTATGTTTAAGGGTAAAGGTGGTACAAAAAAAGTTGTTCTCGGAGAAAACATTGATGATAGTGGCTGGAAATTAGAAGCCATCAAAGAGCGCAATGTCATAATTACTCGTCAAGGAAAATCTCGCACCATCAATATTGGAGAGAAATTTTAAGGAGGTCAGGGGCGGGAAGGAGACTTGATTACACAGTCGATCTCTTTTCGGTTCAATACCTAGATATATTAAGTCTCCTCCCGGGGGGTCAGGGTTCAGAAAGCTAGTAGGTTGGGTGGAAGGATGAAACCCAACAACAACAGCCGTGGTTGATTTCTCCTCAAGATGCGGTGCCGAAGGCAACCGCTAGTCTTCGACGCTCTTCGAGTACGCGGGTCGCTCTATAGCTCAGAATACGCGCTCTTCACAGCTATTTCAATCAGTATCCGCAAGGCAGATGCCCATAATGTTGATGAGTAACGCTTCAAGGGAAGACGCTCCTGACGGGTCGAAATTTTCCCACTTTGAAATTAACTTTTCTTCCTTGTCTTCCTTGTCCCCCATAGTCACGCTTTCCTTAAATAAAAACGGTATGAGCTTCTCAACTAAAGTTGGGAGGGTTGATGCTGGCTTAGGAAAGTAGCAACTATTTAGTAATTCGGTATGATGTTACTATCTTTTCAGTTGGTGAGATACCTCAAAATTCAGAAAAATAAACCACTGTAAGAATCTGGATGCTACTAACAACTAACCACTAACCACTAACAGGGCGCAAGGCTTGCGCGGATACCCACGTTCCCAGGATATTAAACTGTACGTCATGATTCTGAAAATTGATATAAACCTGGATTCAAGATCAATTAATTATGAAACATAAGATATTGAAAAACAATCAAGTTCTGAGATCGTTTTTATCGATCATGGACTTATACATATTTAAAGAATTAATCTTACCTTTCTTATTTGGGATGGGGATTTTTACTTCTTTAGGTTTGTCGATTGGAACAGTATTTGAGCTAGTTAGAAAAGTTACAGAATCAGGATTACCATTAGTAATAGCTGTACAAATTCTCATTTTAAAAATGCCAGAATTTATTGTATTAGCTTTTCCCATGTCTGTACTTTTAGCAACTTTAATGGCATATAGCCGACTTTCTAATGATAGTGAACTCATTGCTTTACGAAGTATTGGCATCAATACTTATCGTCTAATTTTACCTGCTATAGTTTTTAGTAGTTTAATAGTTGCTATGACTTTTGGCTTTAATAATTTTATTGCTCCTGCTGCTAATTATCAAGCTACAGTCACTTTAAAAACAGCTTTAGATCGAGCGGGTCCAAGTTTTAGAGAAAGCAATATTCTTTATCCTGAATATGATGACGTAACTACATCTGATGGTAATGAAAAAAATGTCCTCACCAGATTATTTTATGCAGAAGAATTTGATGGGGAGAGAATGAAAAATCTGACAATTCTCGATCGCTCTCAAAATTCTGTTAGTCAAATTATTGTGGCTGATTCTGCTACTTGGAATATCTTAGAAAACATCTGGGATTTTTATGATGGTACGATATACTTATTAGGAGCAGATGGCTCTTATCAAAATATTGTTCGCTTTAAACATCAGAAATTAGCTTTACCTAGCGCACCTTTAGATTTGACAAAAAGAGGTCGAGATTATAACGAAATGAACCTAGTTCAAGCTAACGAATATCTTAATGTTGTGAAGTTAAGTGGTAAAGGTAAAAGAATTCGTAAGTTAAAAGTTCGTATTCAACAAAAAATTTCTCTTCCTTTTGCTTGTCTAGTTTTTGCCGTAATTGGTGCTGCTATTGGAGTTAAACCACAAAATGCTGGTAGAGGGATGAGTTTTGGTATTTGTATTGGGTTGATTTTTTTCTATTACCTGTTTTCCTTTATTTCGGGTTCCATGGGAATTCAGGGAGTGTTATCACCTTTTCTAGCAGCTTGGTTGCCTAATTTTGTAGTTTTGGGGGCAGCAGGATTAATGTTAACTAATACTATTGACGCTCCCTCAGCCTAAAGTTAGTAGGGGCGATGCACCTGCCTTGCGCCCCTACGACGATAAATATCTCTACTCAACTACTGTGTTATCTTCATCGGGTATAACTTCTTCCACTGGTAATTGTTCTGGGATTGATTCTACTGGTTGTGGTATTGGTGGCGGTGGAATGAGCCAGAAAATGGCTGCTGCGATCGCCAAACTGGCTGTACCAGTGACAAAGGGAATTGCGCGATCTACCAGGGGTTCTTCTGAGGGGCGATAACGCTTGCTAACAGATTCCAACTCTAGGGTGAGATTAGGGAGAACAGTATCATCGGCAAAAAACTGATCTACTGCTTCTATTAAGTCAAATAATTGTACTGTGGTAAGGTCAATGGTTGCGGGTTGAGTTTCACTCTTTGGTTCTGGTTCTAGGGTGAGACGATGAATATCATCTTCTGCCAGATTTTCTAGGCGTATTTGGGGATATTCTTGGGGTTTACTGTGGGGGCGAGGTAATCCACTTAATAATTCTTGGGCGTAGTTGCTAACTGTAGTAGCTAAATTTTCCAGAAAAACTCTTCCCCCGCTAAGATACTGATTAGAACCGACAAAATGACATTCTGCATTAATCAGAATTGCAATTTGATTACTCACACTATTGCTTTCTGACTCGGAAACATCTTCCATCCCTTCTAAAATCAAATTACAGTTGGGCAGACTATATTGTTTTCTAATACTCATCTTTTAAAATTACAGCTAAATTAGACTTCTCCATCAAACAAGCTAAACCAGACTCTTTCCATTCCTTTTGTTCCCGTACAGAATAATAATTTCTCCAGATAAGACATTGCTAAATCATTTAATTCTGCTTCGGAAGCTAATAATAAAGATACTTTAGTGCGTCGAGGATTCATGCGACTGCGGAAGTGGGCGCGGAATCTTTCTAGGTATTCTGAGAGACGAAAATGATTTTCTAAAGGAAGTTGCTTGGCTTTCATCTGTTGCTGAACTACTAACAATTGACGAATTAACACCATTAACTGTTTAGCGCGATCGCCAATTAAAATCACTAAAGCCTTAGCTTGGTTTAAAGTGAGAAAATCTCTCGTATAAGAGCGTCTCCAGGGATTACTAGAGCGAATACGCCACAAAGCCACTCTATTCGGGATAATTTCTTCTAATTCTAGCTTTTTTACTGTTGCTAGCATTTTTTCTGACGCTCCTAATTCTAAAGCTTCAATTGCTAGTAGGAGTAAGTCAATTTCTTGTTGAGTACGAGCAGAACATTCTGTTACCGATGAAGCAATATCGGGCAAACGACTTAAGATTGCGGGTACAGTTTGAGAAGGTGGATAAGAATCAGATACTATACTTGCAGATTGGCTCATTCTAAAATTAAATCCATATTCGGTTAATTATTATTTTTATCTTCATCGAGAGTAACAAACTTTTTGCAGGTATGATGACGAAGTTAAGCTCTTAAAGCTCAATAATTATTTACCTATTGCATTTTTTTATGGAACTAAAATCTTTAATTCGAGATATCCCTGATTTTCCCAAACCTGGCATTACTTTTCACGATATTACAACTCTTCTTAACGATCCTCAAGGATTACGTTACACCATTGATACTTTAACTCAAAAGTGTCAAGAAGCGAATTTATTCCCTGACTATGTAGTAGGAATGGAGTCTCGGGGGTTTATTTTTGGTACACCGTTAGCTTATCATCTCAATGCTGGTTTTGTTCCTGTACGTAAACCAGGAAAGCTACCTGCTGCGGTTCATTGCATACAATACGAACTAGAATACGGTACAGATCAACTAGAAATTCATCAAGATGCGATCGCGCCTTCAGCCAAAGTATTGATAGTTGACGATTTGATTGCGACTGGAGGTACAGCCAGAGCTACCGCAGAATTACTAGACAAACTTGGTTCACAAGTCTTAGGCTTTGCTTTTATTATCGAACTTACGGCTTTAGCAGGGAGACAAAAATTACCCGATTTACCGATTATTAGTCTTGTAAGCTACTAATTCTTCCTTGACACTCTCCCGCCGTTAAAAATCTTTGATTGTAACGGGGGATTCCAAATCTCACGAATTGGTTTTTCTGCTTCGTCCCGTGCCAACTAGAGCATCGTGACCAATACTCCCCGTTGCTTCCAGTCCACAGACATTTTCTGAGACGATCTGCCCGACCGCCTTTATTCCTCGGTTTCTGATTTCTTGGGCTGCTGCTACATCCCTTGTGGTTATATAACCACAGAGGGAGCAACTATGAACTCTGACATCTAAAGTCTTTTTACCTGTATGTGTGCCACAGTTAGGGCAAGTTTGGCTCGTGCCATTTTTATTTACCTTAGCAAAGTAGGTATCTGTCTTTTGTGCAACCCACTGCAAAATATTGACGAACTGACCAAAACCAGCATCGGCTGAATGAGATGATAGCATCCCTCTTTGCCATCCAACAAAATTAATGTCCTCCACAAACAGCATTCCTGCACCATCACACAGATGATGAGCCAATTTAAAATGCCAGTCCTTACGAGTATCAGATATACGTTGATGTAGCCTAGCTATTTTCTGGTTTAGTTTGTGTCGATTATTTGACCCTTTTTGCTTATTTCTTAACCTACGTTGTAGCAATTCAAGCTTACGCTGCATGGTTTTTAGAAATCGAGGTCGCTTAATCTCTTCACCATCACTGGTGGCTACAAACTTAGAGAACCCTAAATCTAAACCCAAAGGATGACCATGAGGTAAAGGATTGGGAATTTGAACATCTAACTTAAGTGATAGCATCACAAAATAACCAGATGCTTTTCTTACTATCCTTGCTTGCTTTGGAACAAAACCATCAGGTATCGGACGAGACATTCGACCTTTAACTTCTTTTAAGCCTGGTAATTTAATAAAAGATGTTGATACAGGATTTTTATTTAACTGAGGAAAAACAAATGACCGCATTCGATATTTGTTTTTAAACCTTGGCATTCCAAATCCCCTAGCCTTCATATCATCCCAAGCTCTATCTAATACCCTTAAAGTTTGTTGTAAAACTTGAGCATTGGCAGATTTTAGAAAGTCGTTAGTTTTTTTAGCTTCAGTCAAATACTTGGCTTGTTTATGGTAATCGGGGAATGGCTCATCAACTGACATGATATATTCATGTTTAATCGAGCAAGCATTGATCGCTGAGGAGCGACTACGAACCCAATCTTTACGATATGCAAGGGCAAAGTTCCAGACGGAACGACATACATCAAGGGTGTTCTCAATGTATGCTATTTGGTCTGGAGTTGGTTCTAGTTTATACTCGTAAGTTATAAGCATGGTTAGATTTTAACCTACACACAGATCAAATGTTTGTAGAAAATGTAATCTGGCTAAAATATATTTGACAAACTAACCGCGATTTATGAGGGGCTGCATACTGAAATAAATTCAGCACTTTAAAAGCCCCGTCTCCCGCAAAAGACGCGCACTCGCTTTAACGAGAGTCCTCTCGCGGAAAAAGAAATAGAAAAGTATAGTAAGACGCAATTAAAAGAGGAGATCATTTAGTTTGAATAATCCATCATCTCAAAGTTGGCAACCCCTAGTATTTGGTATTATTGCTGCTTTGATTGTTTTAGTCGGTTTTAATGCTTTTATCATCATCAACCCTGGTCAAGCAGGGGTTCTTAGTATTTTAGGTAAAGCACAAGATGGAGTACTGTTAGAAGGACTACATTTACGCCCTCCCTTAGTTTCCTACGTAGATGTTTATGATGTAACTGTTCAAAAATTTGAAGTTCCCGCAGAAAGTTCTACCAAAGACTTACAAGATTTAAAAGCCAGATTTGCCATCAATTTCCGTCTTGATCCTGTAAAAGTCGTAGAAATTCGCCGAACTCAAGGAACTTTACAAAATATCGTTGCTAAAATTATCGCCCCTCAAACCCAAGAATCCTTTAAAATTGCAGCAGCAAGAAGGACAGTAGAGGAAGCAATAACCAAACGTAGTGAATTAAAAGAAGATTTTGATGATGCTTTAGGCGATCGTCTCCAAAAATACGGCATCATAGTATTAGATACTAGTGTTGTCGATTTAAACTTCTCCCCTGAATTTGCTAAAGCAGTAGAAGAAAAACAAATCGCGGAACAAAAAGCCCGTAGAGCGGTTTATGTAGCTAGAGAAGCGGAACAACAAGCCCAAGCAGAAGTTAACCGCGCCAAAGGTAAAGCAGAAGCTCAAAGACTTCTAGCAGAAACCTTAAAAGCCCAAGGAGGGGAATTGGTACTGCAAAAAGAAGCGATTGAAGCTTGGCGAGAAGGAGGAGCGCAAATGCCGAGAGTTTTAGTGATGAGTGGAGACTCTAACAGTAGTGTTCCTTTCTTATTCAATTTAGAAGGAGTGCAATAACTCCCATCAAAGGTTAAACCTTGTTCCTCATTCCTCATCCCTCATCCCTCTCTTAATACGGTAATCCACCTATTCTCCTAATGTGGCGTTCAATTATGATCACAAATAAGTGATTAAGACACAATATAAAGAGATTTCAATAAACATTGTCATGAGTAATACAAGCAACTTTAGACAAGCAATCAAGGAAGCTAAAGGACAAGCTTTAGTAGGACCTAATGTCATATCTAATGCTCTACCCTATCTTGGTGGTGGTTTAGTTTTAACCGCCGTGGGGGCTTATGGTGGTTTGGGAGTAATTGGCTCTCGCCCAGAAATATTTATGACCACTTTTTGGGTAGCTCTGATTGCTGAGTTTATTCTTTTCTTCGTCGCTCGTGGGATTGCAGAAAAAGGCGACAACAGTACTGCTCTACCTCTACTAGCTCTTTATAGCTTACTTTCTGGATATACTCTCAGTGGTTTGGTATATGTTGGTCTGAGTACTTCTGGAGTAGGCATTCAAGGAGTGGGTATTGCAGCTTTAGGTTGTGGAGCTACTTTCATAGTGGGACGCAATATTGGCTCTAATCTCAGCGATGAGGATGGTTTGGCTTTAGCACAAACTGTTCGTTTGGGTGTGATTGCGCTGTTAGTAGTTTTAGTCGGACAGTTATTATTTGCTGTTTTTGGCGTATATACACCTTCTTGGTTAGAAATTGGTATTTCAGGTATTGGAGTTGCTCTTTTTGTCGGTTCTGCGGTAGTAGATTTCTATATCTTACCCCGTGCTTATCGCGATGAGCAGTATTTACCTGCTGCACTCTCTATGTATCTGACTTACATCAACTTGTTTGTTTTCATTCTGCGTCTTTTAATTGCTCTTAACAGTCGCGACTAAGTATTAGGGTGGGCAATGCCCACCCTACAAATTTTGGTGGCTTTAAGAAGATTATTTTTTAGTTTTTGTTTTTAAGATATCTATCTATTTCTGCTTGCAGCCATATTTGTTCTTGGGGCGTAAGAAAAACTCTTGGTAAGGGTGTGTTGTTAGTTATATACTTGAAATTTTTTTTATGCCAAAAGTTGAAAGCTTTTCGGGCAATAGTAAAGTAATCTCCCTTGTATTTTTTAAATGTAATTCGAGTAGCCAATAATGCCAATAGTAATTGTCTAACAAAGTTTTGCTGTAAAATAAATTCTAAAAATGTATCTATAATAATCAAATACATAGAAAATAACGGTATGGAGAGACTGTGACCCAACATAAATGCCACGATAAATAAAATTAGAAATAAATATTGAATTATTAACCCATTGTTTTTTTTATCAGGAAAAATAACGTTATAAAACCAAATAATTATATAAATTTTGCCGATCCAAATAGCAGATAACAAAATAGCTACTCTATTTAATATAGATAAACCTACCCACAACAGCCAAAAATAAAATGCTATACTAACACGCTTTCTCTCAGCAAATGAGGGAATATCAATGATTAATTTTTTTGAGTCTTGGCTAATTTTAATCGAGCTATATCGTGGCTTTACTATAGCTTCATTGTGATAATCTTCTAGGGATTGTTTTTCGTGTAATACTAATAAGGCGGATTCCGCTTTGGGGAAGCGATTATTAACATTGGGTTCAATTAATTTATCAATCCAGTTGGCAAAATCCCGTTTGATGTTTACCGCATTTCTAAAATTAATTTTTAGCTTTTTCTGTGGTAATTCTGCTGGAGATTCACCAGTTAGGAGAAATAATAAGGTACAGCCTAAGCTGTATAAATCAGTGGATAATACTGCACCACCGCGATATTGTTCTGGTGCCATATAACCATAAGTTCCTACTACAGTACTACCCATAACTGTATGGTGATAAGTGTCTTGTACTGCACCAAAATCTACTAAAAATAATTTACCTGTATCGGGTTGATAAATAATGTTTTGGGGTTTAATATCACGATGAATTACTGGTGGGGTTAGTTGTTGCAGATAGATTAAAACATCTAATATTTGTTCCGCAATATTTTTAACTTTTGTCTCCTCTGGTTGCCATCCTTCACTTATTAAATGAGCCAGAGACTGACCAGGGGCAAGCTGTTGTACGATGTAAAAATAAACATTACCTTCTGTTTCTATTTGAAAGTAATCTATATACTTGGGAATTGCTGGATGATTTAGCTGTTGTAAGATTTTGGCTTCTCGTTCAAATAGCTCAATTTTTTTCCAGTCTTCTAAGCCCTTTAAAGATAAAGCTTTGATAGCTACTTGTTGATTAGTTTTGTTGTCTATTGCTCCATAAGTTATACTACTCCCACCTTGACCTAGTTTATACTCAATTGAGTAGCGATCGCCTATTGTTGTAGTAGTTTTCATTAGATATCTCTATTTTATAGACTGATATTTTTCCAGAAATTTCTTGATGCTTTGAGACTCTATTATATTCAAGCCGTATATTCTGCTTATAGTTTCATAATTCATAAAATTACTATTAACACCATTGTTAATTAGTAAAGTTGTAAGTTCTTGGTCAAATTTTAGTACTGCTATAGATAAAGGAGTTCGACCCATATTATCTGGAACATTAACATCAGCACCATTGTTTATTAACACTTGAGCTATATCGATACGTCTCGAAGAAGCAGCTTCTAATAAAGGAGTTCGACCCATATTATCTTGAGCATTAACATCAGCACCATTGTTTATTAATAGTTGTGCTATATCTTTATTACCAGTGCCAAATAAAGGAGTTTGACCAGAGTTATCTTGAAAATTAACATCAGCACCATTGTTTATTAAAAGTTGAGCTACATCTTTATTCTCAATCCCAAATAAAGGAGTTTGACCGTCTTTATCTTGAGCATTAACATCAGCACCATTGTTTATTAACAGTTGAGCTACATCTTTATTCCTAGTCCAAAATAAAGGAGTTTTACGAGAGTAATATCGGGTATTTACATCAGCACCATCGTTTATTAATAGTTGAGCTACACCTTTATGATTCCAAGTTTCGGTAGGATCATATTTTTTAAAAATGCAATTGAAAATAGCAATTTTTTCTTGGGTACTGATATAGTTTATATCCCCTCCTTGCTCGAAAAAACGTTGCAAAACTTCAGAAGAACACATATTATCAGGATAAAAACCTAGGCGGGTTAAAAACCACCATTTGTCAGAATTCAACCCGAAAATTGCACTTACTACTAAAACCCCAAGACTCAGGCTAGTAATTAATCTTTTCTGCTTAAGTTTTTTACTAGCAAATAATTTAGACAATGCTACTTCCGCCGTTGCAAATCTGTCCTCTGTATCTGGCTCTAACATCTGCTCTAACCAGTCAGCAAAGCTTTCTGAAATAGCTACAGAGTTTCGGAAATCTAACTTTAAAGTATCTTGGGGTAATTCGGCGGGAGAGCGATGGGTTAAAAGATACAGTAAAGTTGCACCTAAGCTATATAAATCTGTGGCACTTACTGCTTTGCCTCTAAATTGTTCTGGTGCCATATAGCCATAAGTTCCTACTACTGTGCTACCCTGCATCAGACTATTGTAATAAGTGTTTTGTACTGCACCAAAATCCACTAAATAGATTTTTCCCTCATCGCTATAAATTATATTATTGGGTTTAATATCA
>JAAUYD010010532.1_pt1 | contig 13989 bp, 7 predicted proteins | sample 7278101 | NCBI WGS metagenome assembly JAAUYD01 (sample SAMN14350128, study PRJNA611818) | marine sediment metagenome | isolation source: surface marine sediment (0.6m) | place: French Polynesia: Moorea | collected 2018-08
CAAGCAGAAGAAACCTACTCAATGGTAACTGCAAACCGTTTCTGGTCTCAGATTTTCGGTATTGCTTTCTCCAACAAACGTTGGTTGCACTTCTTCATGTTGTTTGTTCCAGTAACAGGTTTGTGGATGAGTGCGGTAGGAATTGTAGGCTTAGCCTTGAACCTACGGGCATACGACTTCGTATCCCAGGAACTGCGAGCAGCAGAAGATCCAGAATTTGAAACTTTTTATACCAAAAACATTTTGCTGAACGAGGGTATCCGTGCTTGGATGGCACCTCAAGATCAGCCCCACCAACAATTTATATTTCCTGAGGAGGTTCTACCTCGTGGTAACGCTCTCTAATACTGGCGTAATGGGTGTTGGACGCGACCAAGAGTCGTCCGGCTTCGCCTGGTGGTCAGGTAATGCCCGCTTAATCAATCTATCAGGTAAACTTCTTGGCGCACACGTTGCCCATGCTGGCTTAATTGTCTTCTGGGCTGGAGCAATGACCTTATTTGAAGTTGCTCACTTCGTACCTGAGAAGCCTTTATTTGAACAAGGTTTAATTCTTATCCCTCACTTGGCTACTCTCGGATGGGGAGTTGGTCCTGGCGGTCAAGTAATTGATACCTTCCCTTACTTTGTAGTTGGTGTACTTCACCTAATTTCTTCAGCCGTACTTGGTTTTGGTGGAATCTACCACGCCATTCGCGGTCCAGAAACCTTAGAAGAATACTCTTCTTTCTTCGGTTATGACTGGAAAGATAAGAACAAGATGACCAACATTATTGGTTTCCACCTAATCATCCTTGGATGTGGTGCCTTCTTGTTGGTACTCAAAGCTATGTTCTTTGGCGGTGTTTACGACACTTGGGCTCCTGGTGGTGGTGATGTTCGTATCATCAGCAACCCCACCTTGAATCCAGCTGTTATCTTTGGCTACCTGTTTACTTCACCTTTTGGTGGAGAAGGCTGGTTAGTTGGCGTAAACAACATGGAAGATGTGATCGGCGGTCACATCTGGGTTGGTCTGATTTGTATCTCTGGTGGTATTTGGCATATCCTAACCAAGCCATTTGGTTGGGCGCGCCGTGCTTTCATCTGGTCTGGTGAAGCTTATCTTTCCTACAGCTTAGGCGCTTTATCCTTAATGGGCTTTATCGCTGCCTGCTTTGTATGGTTTAATAACACAGCATACCCCAGTGAATTCTTCGGCCCAACAAACGCTGAAGCATCCCAAGCACAATCTTTCGTATTCTTGGTTCGCGACCAAAAGTTGGGTGCTAACGTTGCATCTGCTCAAGGTCCTACAGGCTTAGGTAAATACTTGATGCGTGCTCCTAGTGGTGAAATCATCTTCGGTGGTGAAACCATGCGCTTCTGGGATTTCCGTGGACCTTGGTTAGAGCCACTACGTGGTCCTAACGGTTTGGACATCGACAAAATTAAGAACGACGTTCAGCCTTGGCAAATTCGTCGTGCTTCTGAGTACATGACCCATGCTCCTAATGGATCCATCAACTCAGTTGGCGGTGTAATTACCGAACCTAACTCATTTAACTTTGTTAACCTCCGTCAATGGTTAGCTGGTTCTCACTTTATCTTGGCGTTCTTCTTCCTCGTTGGTCACCTATGGCATGCTGGTCGTGCAAGAGCAGCTGCTGGTGGTTTCGAGAAAGGAATTGACCGGGAAACCGAACCAGTTTTATTCATGAACGACATTGACTAGATCGTTAATTTAAAGTTTAGTTTTCTCACTGAGAATCATATCAGTCCCTGTCCCTTGACAGGGGCTTTTTTTATTTTGGGGATTGGGGGTTGGGGATTGGAGATTAGGTAGTAGGAAAAATATAAGTATAAAATTTGCAACTATTCCAATACGGTTTAGATAAGCCTAAATTTCTTGGTAGAGACGCGACATGTCGCGTCTCTACAGTGGTATTTGTTTAAAAAAAAGTCTTAACTGAACTGTATTGGCAACTATTCTTTTTGTTGTTAACTTATGATTCCTGAATCTTGAATATAACTTAACTCCTAAGTTACTGAGATTAATTTTTTATGAGTAAATATGCCAGTTATTCTAATTCCAGTTATCATAATTTTTGTATAAAAGACTTAAAAATTTTCGATCCTCTCAAACTTTCCAGAAAAAGGAGAGCTTGCATAAGTTGTATGCTATTTAAATTGGGAGTAAGTTTTATGAGCAGCATTAATTTTCCCGGCACTTTTCAATGGTCAAAGGAAGCAAAGGCTAAACTCAAAAATATTCCTTTTTTCGTTCGTTCTCAGGCAAGAGCAAAAATAGAAGAATTCGCACGTAAAGTAGAACAGGAAACTATTACACCAGAATTCATGGAGCAAGCAAGACTAAAGTTTGGTCAGTAAAATATTTTTTGTAGTTTTGCTGTTGCTAGAAACTGGTAATCAAATACATAAAATTGATTAGATGGACAAACCTGTAGAGACGCGTTAGCAAAGCGTTCCCGCAGGGAAACATGTCGCGTCTTTATGTCGTATCTATTGCGGTTTGCAACGGATGGGAGGTTGCAACGGATCGGGTGAGCAACGGATTTGGGGAAAAATGGATGGGGAATGTTGTTGTTATTTTTGATTCACAACGTCGTCGCAAAGATTGCGATCGCTCTCCTCAACATTAGGGTTATTCTTCAGATAATAATACGCCCAGTTGCAACCGCGTTTGAGGAGTGTATCGAGGTCGAAATCCCAAACAGAAACTCCTGAATCGCTAGCAGCAGCTATACTTTTACCATCGGGGCTAAAGCTGACATCTGTACTCCCAAAATGTTCCAAGTTTGCCAAGCGAGTACCATTAATATTCCATAAAGTATCTGCACTACTACTAGATACAGCAATTAGTTGACTATCAGAACTAAAACTAAGACCGTACACTGAATCGCCAGAATTTAAGGGTTTTAAACTTTTGCACTTTTCGCCCTCAATACTCCAAAGTCTTACGGTGTTGTCTTTGCCTATAGAAGCAATAATTTGACCGTTGGGACTAAAACTCACACTAGTAACACCTTTACTATGTCCCTTACAGTTTTTTACCCCATCGTCATCGGGTTGCCAGACTTTAACAGTTTTGTCATCACTAGCTGAGGCTATTACCTTACCATCTGGGCTAAAACTAACGCTGTTGACTTTGTCAGTGTGTTTTTTGAAAGTATATAACGGTAATTTGTTACCACGCTGCCAGAATTTAACAGTTTTGTCATGACTAGCTGAAGCAACTCGTTGACCATCGGGACTAATACTTACACCTGTCACTTGATTCTTATGACCTGAAAAAGTTTGCAACAATTTTGGTCCCTTATTTGCTTCATCCGCCAGTTTCCACAATTTTGCAGTATGAAGACCAGTAGTAATAGCTAGTGTGTTGTTGTCAGCAAGAAAATTCAAATTCAGAACAGCATCTTCTATTTCAATATTTTTGACCAATGATGCTTTGTTATCTAGCTTCCAAATTTGAACAGAATTATTATCTGTGTGGATTGCTAAAGTTTGACCATCTGAACTAAAATCTAAAATCATGTTTTCGTCCGAAAACAAAGAGTCACGATAATCTAAACTTTCATCTTCTTTATCTGTATCTTTATCTCTATTGACCGGAATATGTCCTAGAAAACTTCCATCTATTTTCCGTAGTTCAATAGTATCCCTATTTGCTTGAATAGCTAATATTTGACCATTAGAGCTAAATGTTACTGCTTTATTATTAGATTGATTAACATTTAATCGATAATTATCAGTGTCACTTTTTGTCTTGAGTTGAATAGTTTTAATTAATTTACCATCACGTTGCCAAAGCTTCACCTGATTATTGTATCCAAAAGTGACTATAGTTGGATTTTTTAGTATTTCTGAACTATATACTTGCTTTTTAAAAGTTGAAAGAAGAGTACCATCACTCTTCCAAAATTTCACACCAGAATCATCATAAGTGACTATAGCTTCATCATCTGAAGTAAATTCAACAGAAATTTGACGATCGAGCCAAGAAGGATAAAAAGGTCCTGGAAGCTTTTTCACTAAGCGACCATCTATATGCCGTAGTTGTACTTCACTTATGCCAATATCATTTGATTTAGTGATAGCAAATATATCAAGTTCGGAACTGAAGCTAACTGACATCTGTCTTCTCGATTTAAGAGTTAGAACTTCTTTACCATCACTTGTTATAAATTTTACTGTATTGTCGTTGCCCCAAATAGCTATATTTTTGCTATTTTTACTAAATCTAATATTGTTTTCTATACTGGCAATTTTATTTTTCAAACTATGTTTAACATTGTTAATTACTTTAATTAAACTTCCATCTTTTCGCCATATTTTGATAGTATTTTTATTGTCTTTTGTGATATAAAACTTTTTGTTTGGACTGATTATTATTGCCTTTATATTATCATTTTCAACTTTAATAGTAGAAATTAATTTACCATTATCATTCCAAATTATTATAGTTTTATCTTTGCTTGCTGTTACAATCAAATTTCCATCTTTGCTGTAAAAGATTTGATAAATTTTATCTTTATGACCTTTAAGACTTGCTATCTTTTTACCATCTAATCCTAATAATTCCACTGTATTGTTGCTTTGAACTAAAGCAATCATTTTTTTGTCAGGACTTATACTTCCATGTACTTGTTTACCTTCAAGAGTTTTGATTGTATTATTATCACTTCGTTGTAGCTGTATTTTCCTATCTTGACTTGCAGAAACTAAAATTTGACTATCATCCTTACTAAAATTGAAATTAGAATTCAATCCTGGTAAAGTATTTCTTAAACGACCATCTATCCGCCAAATCTTTAAGTTACCATCAACTATATCATCAATGTTAGTTGTGGTTATTCTACCGTCTCTAACATTCTTTTTAACCGTATATTTTTTACCATTTGTAGAATATTCACCACTGATGGCAGCAATCAGTTTACTATTTGGGCTAAAACTTAGTTTATTGACTACATCTATGGGATTTTTTAAATCTTTCCTACTTTTTATGTCCCAAAGTTTTATAGTTTTATCCTTGCTTACAGAGGCTAATGTCTGAAGATTAGGACTAAAGCTTATGTCCATAACTCTATTTATATGTTTATCAAGAGTAAAATTATCAGAATTACCTGTATTAATATGAATTTTTTTTACATAAATACTATCTTGTAATTTATTATTCATAAATCTCTCGCCAGCTAAAGCAATTGTTTTACCATCATGACTAAATTTTATATTTTGAATTGGGTTATTAGATTGAATAGTTTTTATCAAATAACCATCACGTCGCCATAATTTTGTAAAACTTCTTACTTCCTCTATCCATGGATCATATATTTGGTATGTGGAAGCAATTTTTTGACCATTGGGACTAAAAGTAATACTATTAACTGTACTGAAATGACCGAAAGTTTTAAGTATTTTACCCTCTAAATTCCAAAGTTTTAAGGTTGTATCCTTACTACCAGAAGCAATTAATTTACCATCAGGACTAAAAATAACACAGGTAATACTTCCCTCATGTTTATCAAAGGTTTTAATTATTTTGCCTTGTAAATCCCAGATTTTAACAGTTTTGTCTTTACTTCCAGAAACTATTTTTTTACCATCAGGGCTAAAGCCGACACTGGTTATACTGTCTTTATGACCTTTGAAAACCTTAATTAACTGTTCATCTTCAATATTCCAGAGTTTTGGAGTTTTATCTTGACTTCCAGTAATCAATTTATGACCATCAGGACTAAAGCTAATACTGGTAATTTTCTCCTCATGCGCTTTAAATGTTTTTAATTCTTTACCATCCTTACTCCAAATTTTCACTTCACCATCAGCACCACCAGAAGCGATTATATTTCCATCTGGGCTAAAACTTATTTTACTGACAGCATCCTTATGTCCTTCTAAACTATTGCGTTCTCTAATGGTATGAACTACATCTTGCAATGTTGTCATTACCTGCATCTTAGTTTCAGGTGTTACTCCAATTGATGACCAAGATTGTAGTTGTTTAGCTGCTGTAAGACTTTTGATTAATGCATATAAATTTTCACTTCTATTTAAAGATGATTTTGAATTAGAACTGAGTTTTTGAAGCCGGGAATTTGTTTCGGCTATTCTCGTTAATAGCCCAAAGGTACCAGCTAAAATTGCTAGTCCTGTAACAACTCCACCTGCAATGTAAGCTTGTCTTAGCTGTTTTTGTGTTGCTTTGAGTAACCTCGCTTCTGTCAGTTTGCGTTGTTCTCTCTCCTTCTCCAACTCCGCAATTAACCGCGCTGACTGCTGTTGACGTACAAAGGGAACTAGATAATCATGTACCAGTTGATAGCGGTCATCAGGAACAGAAGGAATTTTAAAGACTAATCCCGATTTAACTAAAATCAATAAAACTAAATCTAATTTTTCCGATGTGACTTCTAACTCTAGTTCCAGATCGGCGCGAGTTTTTAAGGGACGGGTATTATTTTCATCGGTGAGCAGATAAAGAATCAATTTAGTAATCTGCTGATTTTCCTCACCGCAATCTTTGACTACTTCTTCTAAAAATCGTCCTACTAATTTTTCCTTTGGACCGCGATTACGATATTTTTCTAGGGTTTTAATTTCTTCACTTTGCAGTTGGGTTCCTACTACCTGCAATTCAATGGGACGGACTTCCCCTAATTCTCCGGCTAAGTCTGCTACTAGTGCATCAATTAGGGCTGGTTCTAAAATTAATTGAGTTGTTTTAGTTAAGTTATTAATTAATAATTTGGTATCTGCAGGTGAAAAGTTACCTAAATAATACAGAACATCTTTATCCAGAATATTGTTATTAATGACTTCAAAATTTATCAGGCGATCGTTACATTCGAGCAAATAATATAAATAATCTTCCCGCAATGAAAGAATAACTCTGACATGGGGAACGTCTAAGCATTGTCGCAGAAAGTTATAAAAAGCTAACCTTTGTTGTGGATCTTTGTAAACGAAGAAAAATTCTTCAAATTGATCGAATATTAAAACTGTGAGGAGTTGATTCTCTGAATTTTTCTGTAATTGTTTGAGGATACGATTGACTCTATTGTCATTTTTTTGGTACCCAAATTCATCGAGCACCTCAGCCAAATGATTTTCCAGTTCCCTCACCCAATCAGTGTAAACTTGTTGCAAGATTGGTAAAACGTCGCGAGCACCAATAAATTTATCTTGTAAAACTGGTATTAACCCTGCTTGCAAAATCGAACTTTTACCAACACCGGATTGTCCGTGAATTAAGGTTAATTTATGGTCGGGTCGTCCGATGCGTTCAACCAAACGTTTAATATCTTGCTGTCTCCCGGAAGCTGCAATTTCTTGAGCGACTGTTGTTTGTTGTTCAACTATTGCTAAACCGGGGTTGTTAACTTGTTTTTTTGGTTGTAAACGTCCCGCACCAACGAATGCTCGAAAACCGTATTGCTGCTCTAGCGATCGCTGTTGTTGCTTAATTTGAAATGCTGTGAGATATTCACTTTGGTGAAAGTAACAATTACGTAATTCTGCCAAAATCCAAATATAGAGTTCTGGATCATATTGATGTTTAGTTTGTTTTTTGGCTGCTTCTAAGGTTTCAATTGCTGTTTGTACTTCATCAAGTCCTAGCTGCGCTTTAGCTAAGGAAAATAAGTACCAACCCCGATGATAAGAGCGCTCCCATTCTAAATCGGCAATAATATTTAACGAGTCAGACTTTGATGAGCTAGAATTTTCTGCGGTAGAAATTGTACTATCTAAAATTGAGAGTGCTTGTTGTGCTTTGTCTTTGGCTTCTGTAGTATTAGATTGACTTAGGGCGACTTCTGCAAGAAAACCATAAACCCGCGCTAGTCTAAATTGATGAGGATAGGTTTGATGTAAGTTTAAGGCTTTATTCGCAACTTTTTCTAATTCGTCCCAATGTTTTTGACGTTGTAGTACTTCTCCCCAAGCATTGATAAAATTAGCTGCTAAATCTGAGCGGTTGGCTTGCTCAAATACCGTTATACATTGCTGAAAATAATCTTCTGCTTGTTTGGAAGCTTCTTTTTGTTCCTTGCGATGTATTACTGCGTAAGTACGCCACCACAAACCCATACAATAGAGTAAACAAGCACGTTTCTCCAATAAATAGAGAACTTGTAGAGACGCGCCATGGCGCGTCTCTGCATGGCGCGTCTCTGCATGGCGCGTCTCTATACCCTTGGAATTTTCATCAACATTCCCTAAATTAAAATTATCGGGTTTCGTTTGTTCTTCTTGCGTTATTTCCTTTAAAAGTAATAAGCTACGTTCATAATGTTGACGACAAGTTTCTAAGGTATTACCACCAACATCTCGACCTAAAACAAATTCTAAACCTGCTTCTAATTCTGGCTGTAATGTTACCCCACGATTTTGCAGTTCTGTTCGTGCAAGTTCTAATTCTATTCGTCGCGGAGAACCCATTCCTAAATTTAAAGCAGTGTTATCAAGAAATCTTCCTGCACCTGCTGCTAAGACCTTGCTAAAAACCTCATCGGCGGTTTCCTGGATAATTTGAGTTAAATCTTCTGTAGCGATCGCAAATTTAACCGTTGTCGTCCAGCTTTGTAAATCATGAGCTAAGCGAATTAGTTTTTGCAGTACTTCATCAGTGACCCACAAAACTATAGGGAAAGGAAAATTCTTTCTGAATTCTTCTCGTATTTGATTCGCGCTTACGAGCAAACTATCTAGTGTTTGAACTGACTCCAAGCCAAAAACGATCAAAGCTTGAGAATGACGACTATCTAATTGTCCTTGAATAGTCTGATAAAGACTTTTGGTAGATTTATCTAAAACAATTTCCTGAATTTCTACCTCACAAGACCCTTGCAATTTTTGGGTCAAGCGTCGCTGTAAATTAGCAGAATTACAATGGGCTAAAATCAGTGAAAATTCCCCCGATGAATTTGCGATCGCCCAACATAACTCTTCCCAAGAATTTTCGTTGTAAGCTTGAATGTGATTATTCACTTATTACTCCTTACTTATTACTTGTTACTTATTACTCCTTACTCATTACCCATTACTCCTAAACTCAGGTGCTTCTGTTAAAAGTGGGTTGATGTCAAACCAAAATCCTTCATTGTCGCAATATTCATATACAAAGCGACTATGAACTAAACTTCGATAACCGTTGTCTCCCCGCACTTGTTTATTTTTTGCGACTTGACGCAGCAATTCCCATTCATCATCTGTAATAGCTAAACTCATTTGGTTGTAACGGGATTTAATTACTTGCTCTAAAACATCCCTTGTCAGTGGTAATTGACGCTGTTTTTTTATCCAATCGTAGAGCAACATTAGTAACTCACGAACGTGACCACCACTGACCCTGCATAATCTTTCTACTGTTTCGTGAGTATCGAATACTTCTGTAACGGCATCTAAACGCTGTTCTGGCGTCAAAAATGGGAAAGCTCTGACCATTACCATCTGTTTTAGTAGATACATTCCTTCCTCGCAGATACTACCTTTCCGCTGCATGACGGGTACCATTGGTAACACCTTAGGATTAACCGCAAATCGTTGAGTTAGCCTCGTAACATCGTTAGAAAACCTTAATGCGAGGGGCATTGTGTAAACTACATGACACTTGAGTTGACGTAATTGTTCGCCCCGATCTACAAACAGATATTCTGCTTGGAGACGTCCCCAAGCTTTCTGGACGCTTTCTACACGGTCAAGATTGTCAATAATTACTACTAATCCTTTTTTACCCCGTTGTTTAAGTTTCTCGATCGCGGGTTCGATTAATTCTTCGTTAATTGCATCTAAAATACTTTTGGTTCGTGGAGCTAAATATTCCCTTAGCCTGCTTCGCAGTTCGGGGCTATTTTTTGCTTTGGCTGTAATTTTACCTATACCCAATGCAATTAGAGAAACCCCCTCTTTCCGATCAGCTTTAATTTCCCCGATTCCTGGGATACTAGCTTCAGCGGAGAATTGACCATTAGGACCAGTACTAACTTTAGCAATACCTGGAATTGAAGCTTCCGCTGACACCTCTACTTCCTTTGGTAAAATTTGTGCGATACCTTGAAGTAGACTTTTAAAACCCTTAGGTTCAGAAAGTTCTATTTTTTCCAATTCGCTGAGGCTTTCACTGACGCGACGAGCAATTGCTAACATGACATCAGCAATATCAATATCTCCCATTTCTAAGTCTTGACTGGACTCAAAGTAAACCACATGAAAGCCTGCATCTTCTAATTCAGCTTTCAATCGTAAGAGTTCCGTAGACTTACCACACCCAATGTGTCCTGTAAATAAATCGCAGGTCGGTTCATCTGGTGAAAAAAATGTAATATTTTGTTTTAGTTCTTCAATAATCTTGCCACCACGTACCGAAGCAAAATCAATATAGTATTGCCTATCGGCAGGATTACTGACTACCAGTGTCTTGCTGGGGTTACAAGCTTGGTAGAACTTTTGTAAATTCAGTACCAGCGTCATAAATATATATAGTTTCTAAATGTATATTTGATGTACACAGCTATTTTTGCGTAAATCACGAAACTATTGTTAGTTATTTTGATACTTTTTTGTTATTTGTTTTTAAAGTAAAAATAAATACTTTAAACCACGCGAGCAACCTCATTGCTAGGGTCTAACTAGCAATGCAAGAATCGAAGCTCTGTCTCGAATATAATAAGAAGCGAAAAACAGTACTTATGTCCTACGGACACGCTATGCTAATGACTTTTGCTATGCTTACACACCCCACTTACGTTAACGCTGAAAGCGCGGTCTGTTATGTCTTGTGGACACACTATGGTAATGACTTTTAAATTTTGGCTTCCACAAAGCGGTACTACTGATTCCACTCCAAAGTTATTTCTAAATTCGCATTCTGAGTCCCTTTAGCCAAAACAGCAGTTAACTTACCAGACTCAACCCCAATTTCCACCCCAAATTTGACACTGGCTTTATCTGGTTTTAATTTCTGTAATGTTTCAGCAATATCTTTACTCAAAGACTCAATTCCAGCTGTCGCTTCGTTAAAAGGTAAGGTTTGAGAAGTAATTTTGCGATACGCTGAAGGCATAACATTCTGCGCATCGCCAATTAAAGTCGCTTCTACCTTGACATTCGTACCATCACTGAGTTTTACAGAAATAACTTTGCTTGGAGATTCCATTACGATTTAAGTCAATCATTCTGCATTTATAACATCGATGCAAAGTTAAAATCATTTAATCAGTCGATAAGTTCATAGCAGCCACAACAGCTTTTTGACTAACGTTTTTATAAACAGAATCTAAATATCTCATAACTAGATCTGCTGAAGTCAAATTAGCAATTTTTTCTTCATCTTTAGCTAGTGGAATCGAACCAAGAGTTTCCAAAACTGTTTCATTTACTGAAGGTGCTATCACTACCAAAGAAGACTCTAATGGTTGATTATATTCCCAAAAACTATCCATTTTTAAAGGTAGGTAAGAAGAATCTTGTACTGAATTCTGGATTTGGGAATTTTCCGGAGTTTCAACATCAGCAGCAGTTTCGATATCTGTTGTTTCAATATTGGTTGTTTCGAGATCCGTTTTTTCAAGGCTAGCACCACGCAAGTGGCGCAAACTACTAATTATTTTTTCTCTATTACGTCCCCGTAACTGAAAAAGAACAAATGGGTCTTCACTGAAACGATCACCTAATTGATAATAAACGGCAGCAATATGTTTGCAAGGATTAGCTTTATCAGGACAAGTACACTTACTATGAACGTTGGAAAGAGTAAAGGGAAATAAAGATAAACCGTTAGCAGTAAATACCTCTTCTATATTTTGTGGCATTTCGCCGGATAAAAGTTTAGCAGGAATAATAGCCCTTTGTGACATTGTTTCAATAACATAACCCCATTCCTCATCAGTAAAGGAATCTAAATAAAGGGAAACTGTATATGGTTGCGCTTCACTACCTTGGACTTTAGCTATAACTTTTGCACCTTGAAACTCAATACTGAGAATATTTCCTTGACGAGCATAAATTCTACCGCGTTCTAACCGCTTTTTAAATCGATAAGAATCTAGTAATTCTAGCCACCGTTGTGACCACCATTCTCGACTTGCTTGTAAGGTTCCTTCTGTCATTTTTTTATTGGTAACTGGTAATGGGTAATTGGTATGCTACAGACCGAGACTTACGCTAATCTTAATTATTATCTTTGCTCACTATGAACGTTGTCTCTTTTGAATTTTGACTTTTGACTTATGTCCTACGGACACGCTATAGCTATAGCTGCGCTACCTACGGAGCCGCTACCTTACGGATCCGCTAATGACTTTTAACTTAAAATCTATTCTTCTTCAATTACTGCATTGCGATCGAGTAATAGTAAGTCGCGTAGTTGATCTGTATCTAATTCTGTTAGCCATTCTTCACCAGTACCGACTACTTGTTCAGCTAATTGTTTCTTGCTTTCAATCATGTCATGAATTTTTTCTTCTAAGGTACCCGTACATACAAATTTATGAACTTGGACATTACGAGTTTGACCAATCCGAAATACCCGGTCTGTGGCTTGATTTTCTACCGCTGGATTCCACCATCTGTCAAAGTGAAACACATGATTTGCTCTGGTTAAATTTAATCCCACACCGCCAGCTTTTAAAGAAAGAATCATTACTGGTGGACCTTGGGGATCGTGTTGGAAACGATCAATCATTTCCTCACGTTTTTTCTTGGTCGTACTACCGTATAAAAATAATATTTCTCGTCCCAAGTTTTTCTCTAAGTGGGGTTTGAGTAGTTTTCCCCACTCAGCAAATTGGGTAAATATTAAAGCGCGCTCGCCTGAAGATGTGACTTCTTCCAACATTTCTTCTAAGCGTTGGAGTTTACCAGAGCTTTGTTTTGCTAATGTTTTAGCTTTCAAATACTGAGCGGGATGATTGCAGATTTGTTTGAGTTTGACTAGTAATCCTAAAATCATTCCTCGGCGTTGTACACCTTCGGCTGATTCAATTTCTGAGAGTGATTCTTCTACAGTCTTTTGATATAGTTGCCCTTGCTCGGGAGATAAACTACAAAAAACATTTATTTCTTGTTTCTCGGGTAAGTCTTGAATAATATCCCGATCAGTTTTTAGACGACGTAGAATAAAAGGTTGTACTAAGGAACGTAACTGATTTAAAGAATCAGCATCTCCATACTTTTCTATGGGAACGGCAAATCTCCTTTGGAAAAACTGTCGATTTCCTAAATACCCCGGATTGAGAAAATCTAAGATAGACCACAATTCTTGTAATCGATTTTCTACTGGCGTACCTGTTAAAGCAATCCTAAATGTTGCTTCTAAGTCACGAATTGCTTGTGATTGTTTTGCTTCGGGATTTTTTATGTTTTGCGCTTCATCTAAAACAATTCCTTGCCAGTTAACTCCCTTTAATACTTTTAAATCCCGATGAACTAAGGAGTAACTAGTAATCACTAAATCTGATTTATTTACTACTTCTTGAAATTTCTTCCCCTTCGGGCGTTTATCGCCATGATATTGCAAAACTTTCAGAACTGGAGCAAACTTCTTTACTTCCCGTTCCCAATTACCAATTACCGATGTGGGACATACAAGTAGAACGGGATTTTCTAAACTTTTTTCTTCTTTGAGATGAAGTGCAAACGCAATCAACTGAATGGTTTTACCCAAACCCATATCATCAGCAAGACAAGCACCCAAACCCCAACGCTCTAAAAATGCTAACCAAGAAAATCCTTTTTCTTGATAAGGTCTTAAGGTACCTTGAAATTTATTCGGTGTAGGTAAAGATTTTAGGGATTGATTATCCGCAAGGGTTCCAACTAATTCTTTTAAAGCTCCAGAAGCATCAAAACTAACAACCGGTAATTTTTCAATTGTTTGGGTATCTCCTGTACTCAAGCGTAAAGCATCTTCCAAGGATAAGGACATTCGTTCTTTACGACTGGTAAAGAAAGATTGAGCAGTTTTAATATCTTGAGGTCGCAGTTCTA
>JAAUYD010049453.1_pt1 | contig 13989 bp, 12 predicted proteins | sample 7278101 | NCBI WGS metagenome assembly JAAUYD01 (sample SAMN14350128, study PRJNA611818) | marine sediment metagenome | isolation source: surface marine sediment (0.6m) | place: French Polynesia: Moorea | collected 2018-08
GTCGTGATAAAATTCTTGATAGAATCACAATTTTTGTTAAACTCAATAAGTTCATTTTTTTTATGAAACACATAGAATTGATAATTAATTCCGATCGATTCATTCCAAACCATACTATAGAGGTTTTATTATCCGAACATAGTTATCTTAGAGAAAAAATCTTGGGAGTATTTTCTAATGGACAATGGTCTTTTGAATTTTCAGTCCCTCAAAAATTAAAAAAATTACATTTTAAGTTTTTATTGGATGGAAAACATGAATCAGAGAAATGCTTTGAATTGAATATAGAATTTAGAGATAAATACAAAGAAACATATAAAGAATGCAAATTAGGTTTTACTAAGCATGAGAATCGGCTCAAACATGGTATCAATAATTTCCTAACCGAAGAAAATCATTACACCAGAACCTATGTCAAAAGTAATTACGATGAAGATAAAACATACGATGTAATTGTGATTGGCTCTGGAATAGGCGGCGGTATTCTAGCTGATGCTCTATCGGATCTTGGAGCTGATGTTTTAGTTTTAGAAGCGGGAACAGTGCATCATCCCGTTAATGTTTATAATCTTCCTACCGCTAATAATGTTTTTGCCAGTCAAACTTACAAAAACTTAGACAATTCTTTTTTAGAGAAAGATGTTTGTCTAAATTTAGGTGGCAGATCCATTTACTGGTCTGCTTTAATTCCCAGAATGAATTCTTGGGAAAGCCAGTTTTGGCCAGAAGACGTTCAAGATTATTTGTATCGTCAAGGAGGCTATGATGAAGCCGAAGTTCTGTTTAGAAAAAGAACCAATTACAATTCTTTTCAAGAAAATTTATTAAAGCAAGTTGAATCACAATTTGGAGATTTTTTTGTTACTCATTTACCTCGTAGTTTTCATCAGCATATGTCTCGAATCACGAGACGAGAAGGATTTCCTGATGAAAGACCTACTGGTGTTTTCTCCACAGCTGCATTATTACTCAACTCACTGAGCGACCCCGGTAAATTTGGCGCAGAAAAACTGACCATTAACCTCAATCATCTGGTAACTAAAATAGAAGAAGACCAAAGCGGAAAAAAAGTATCGGCTGTTGTCTGTCACGATTTAATTAGTCATATTAATCGAACTTACAAAGCAAGAGCTGTTGTTTTATGTGCTGGAGCTACCGAGAGTCCGATTATTTTTATGCGTAGTGAACTTAAAGATTACAGCGAAAAGGTCGGTAAAGGAGGTACAGATCACCAGAGTGCCGATTTTTCATTTAATATTCCCACCGACTCTCCTTACATCAGCGAAAACGATCAGGCTAAATTGTTTTTAAAACCAAAAAGCTTTGATGAGAAGATGGGTTTTTATACCTGCGAATTAACTTTAAATGAGAAATTTTGGGATGTGCGCTATGAAGATGATGACCTTTTTAAATCTAAATTAAAACCTGGAAGTACGGGTAAGGTCAAATTCCTGTTCCGAAGAGGTCTCGACGAAGACAATTTTGTTCGTCCGGGAGAACTTCTTAACGAAGTATATGTTAAGCCGATGGTTGATAAGCCATTCGAGGAAGAATGTAATCTATTGAAAAATAGAGTTTTAGATTTTTTTGGCATTAACGATCGAAAACTACACGACAAAGAAGTTTCCTATCGAAAAAGCTCTGAAACCTACCATCTTGGTGGAACGCTGCGAATGGGAAAACATCCCTCTAAGGTTGTTGATTATCATTCATCTCGGGTTGGAGTTGTCGATTCTAATTTAAAGTTTCATGAATACGACAATCTTTATTGCTGCGATCTCTCTGTTTTTCCTGATATTCCCACAGCTAATCCTTCTTTAACCCTAGGAGCATTAGCTATGAGACTGGCAAAGCATATTAAAAAAACCATAAATTAGACTCGGCACAAAATCTTAGACATCATTAGACGGCGATCGCTTGCTGTTTGAGTAAGAATTAAGCTGGGCTTTATCCCAGCTTTTTTATACCGATCTTTAACTAACTAGCAAACAGTTTGTCAATCTAGTAGTAAGCTTGACGATGCTTTCTTGCAAATTAAACAAATTCAATCGAAAGCAAGACTATTTTCTATCATCGAGTTAGGGTAAAAGATTTATGTTTATGAGACTTACTAATTTTTAAATCTTTTCTAAGGCGGTATAATTGTTGAGATTCATCGCTAAAATAATTTTGTTGATAGACATGAGTAAATAGCCGTTTGTCAACACATTTTTGACCAATATTAACTGCATCGGTACGAGATATTTTCAGATGCTCTACTATCCAATCAGTTACATCCTGACTGCTGAGACATTTCTCTGAGAAACGCCAAGAACGATGATGTAAGCGTTTCTTAAGACTATTGGAAACCCACATCTGTTTGCAAACCTCTTTTAAAGCCATCGAAGATTTGACTGTTTCTAATTCATCTTGATGCTCGCACAAATAAAATCCACCATCTTTTTCAAGGACTATTCGCAGTTGCTCTTTATTGTCTAACCACTGGTTAATTTGCTCTTTAGCTTGGTCTAAATTAGAACTTAAAAATTCATGGGCAGAAAATAACCATTCGTGATATTTAATCCCCAATGATATTGAACTATGAGGAGATTTAACAAAACAAAAATTTACATCTTCTGTAGTTAAGGGGAACATATAACTGACTCACCAATAAAATTTAAATTGCGCTCTTAATTAAGCAATTTTATTAGTTTTCTCATCCTAATTACATTGTTGACAATAATTATGGGTTTTTATCGAAATTCAGACCATAGAGTAAGTGAGCCGATCGCATCAGATAAATTCAGTAAAAATATTTAGATGAGTTTGATTATTTTTCAATACTTTTACTGAAGATCGTTTATAATTTGTTAACAAAAGTAAAGTCAGACTTTAAATTATTTTTATTCGTTTAAACTAAGATATTAATCTGAATTTGATTCGATCTAGATTTAAGCTTAGATATTTAGCTGATTTCTTATTTGGAGATATTACTAGATTGTATTAGCTTTAGCAAAAGCTAATTAAGTTTTTAATTCGCGCTTTTTAATATTAGATATTTCGACAGCACAAAAGCAAGATAACTTAAATTTGTTACCTTAGCTTTTGCGATCGCGCTATTTAAGCGATCGAAATTTCAATCGCTCTTTAAGATCGAGTCTCTTTTTTACTTCACAGTTACATTAATTGGAGCCGATATGACCGGACGATCGTAGGGAACGTGGGCGTAGTTTCCTAATACTAATTGCAAGTGGTGTTCTCCGGGTGATAAAGTCAAAGTCGTTTCAGTTTGTCCGCCACCAAAGTGAAGAATATGTTCTGTAGCTGGCAAAGAAGTAGTTAGATCTGGTAATTCTTGAAGATCGACTAAAAGATGGTGATGTCCCGTATTTTCTTTATCTATACCAGCAGGTGCAATTCCCATTCCAGACAATCCAAACTTTACTTGAAAAGTTTCTGGTACAATCTCTCCGTTTGCAGGACTAATTATATACACGTCAGCGTTATCGGGAGCGTGAGAAATTAACTCGCTAGCAGATACAGTTGGTGCGAGCAAACCAAATCCCAATAAAAATGCCGATACAAAACTCATAAATGCGATCGCTAGTTTCATAGTATTTCAGTTCTTTGCAATAAATCTTTACAAATATTTTAATAAATTTTAGTCTAAATATGACAAGTCGTCGTATAAATAAAAGCGATGGAGCTTACATGAAGCCTTCTGCCTTTTGCCTTGTTCCGAAGGGACGTTAATTAATCGCTCTTTCTTATAAGATGCGATCTATTAATTTTCAATTTAATTGAGAATTATTTTGATTAAATCGATTATGATTAGATTGTCGTGAGTCTAGATTGCCTTCTAGAAGAACGATAATTGCCTTAGATGCGTTCTGGTTTTCTTTACCAGGGTCATATTTTTTGCCTTTTACAGCAAAAGCAGTTTGATAATAATTGTTACTAAATACTTGATTTCTAACACTGTCTTTGGGGTCGGCTCGATGTTGAGACAGTGTTATTTCTTTTTCAGTAGTATTTCAAGTGCGGTTTTAATTTCTTCTCGACTTAAACCAAGAACGGCGAAAGCGTCTCTGGATCGAGATCGAGAAGAATATCAGGCTCGAACCGATAGATTAATTACTACTCTTAGAGATGTGGTCTTGGCTTACTCTACTGAAGGAGAAGGCAGTCAAAAGTTTACTGAGATAAAAAAAAGCTATTGGAGAAAATCCCGACCAAATGCTTACAGAATGCGTTGTTCATCTTGCCGCGGCCCCCGTAGCGGTTCGCTTTCGGCGCGCCTCTGCCGACCTCGCGCGAAGATCGCTTTTAACTCCAAACCTCAAATCTTATTAATTGATTTATTTTATCATTTATTTTTATTTTTAATGAAAAAATAAATCATTAATTCTCAGGAAATTTAGACGATAGCTTTATAGCACGAAAAAAAAATCATTACAATTTTAAAAAATATTTATTTTTTAAAACTGATTTAAAACTGATTTATATTCCAGTTAAAACAAATAGAATCGAGGAAATTATCTTTTTCTGACAAGAAAATAATATTAAAAAATATCTTAAAAAATGTTGCCAATCGAGTTTTTTTAAAGGCTAAAAAATTACAATATAAATAGAGGATATAACCGGATTATTAGCTAGGAAATGGCTGAGAATTTTTTAGCAGCAAGAGAAGAGAAAACATCTTGGCTAATAAACGGGAGGAGTAAGGTATGGCTGAGATGAGAGGAAAAATAAAAGAAACTGGAATTCAAGTAGTTCACTCTACAGCAGGGCGGGTACGGTTGCGCTCTCGATGTCTTTCCCAGGAAGCTCTTCGTACCGCAGCAGCCCTGCTCAAACAGCAAGAAGGAGTTTATCAGGTCAAGCTGAATGAAAATACAGGTAGTTTAGTAGTCAATTTTGACGTTGCCAGCGTATCTTCACCTAGTCTGTTATCAACGCTCGCTGGCAAGAACTGCAATTCAACAATGTTGTCACCTTCTTCTGCCTCTCAAGCCAAGTCCTCCTCCTCAGCCAACTCATTCCAAAAAGTAGCGGGTGAAGTAAGAGAAAGGTTAATTCCCCTAACTTCGGGAATATTAATAACAAGAGCTTTAGGAATAAGCGGTTGGTTGTCCTTACCGATTTATATTGCAACAGCAGCAATAACTAGGGAGATGTTGCAACAGTTGCCGCCTCTTGTAGAAGAAGAGCAAGAGAAAGAGAAGGAAAAAAGAACAGAACAAGAGAGCAAGGTCGCAGAACAAGAGCAAGAAAAGGAAGTAAATTTTTCCCAAATTCTGACCCTAGCACTAGCAGCAAAAGCTTTCGAGACTCTACAGAAAGGAAATGTTCAGTTAGAAAATAACTCAGCAAGAGGAAATTCGAGCCGATCCCAAACCCTAGAGCCAAACTTAAACGGACACCGATCGCTCAGTGTCGAAACCATCGAGCCAAATATTAAGGAAGAGACAAACAACTTCGCTCCTGTCTTCAGCGAAGAAAAGAAATTGCCGTTAAATCAAACCCAAGTAAATGGGTTGTGGGCTGGATATAAGCCTTCTATACTTTGGTGTTTCCTAGACTCGATCGCTAATATGCCAGACTTAAGCACAGAAGTAATTATGGGGGGATAGATCGTGGTAGTAGCAGTACAACTAGATTCAACTTCTCAAAAAAAAGCGAGGGAGCAAAATCAACAACTAGCACTTGTTCGAGGGACTAAAATTAGTCAAGTTCAGCCGCAGAAACTGACTCGTGAGGGGCACGAGATCGAATCCAAAAAGATGCCGTCAACTGAACTGTTAGTCCCCTATAGGGTAGTTCAGACCATACCAGGACGAATCAGGTTTAGAGTATCTCGCATCGCCTGGGATATTCACTACGCTCGTCGTCTGAAAGTTTTGCTCGAAGCAGATCCTTACCTCACTGGCTTCCGAGTCAAACCAGCAGCCATGTCTGTTGCGATCGAATATGAAACCAAAAAAATTTCAGACGAGGAAATGCTTCTGCATCTTATAAGCTTAATTCAGCTAGCCACTACGGCGATCGTCCCCGACGCAAACGAGTCAGACAAAGAAAAAACCTCAAGCTCTTGGTCGGATTTAAAACTTCCTGCTCTAGCAACTGGTCTCGCCTTACTAGCAGGGCCATTAGGGTGGCCCATTCCCGCTACCCTGATTGGCGGAACCGTTGCTGCTGCCAGCCTTCCTGTGGCAAAAAGAGCCGTATCAAGCATTTGGTCAAACCAGAGGTTGAATATCGACTGTCTCGACTTGATGGCACTTACCCTCACCAGTCTACAGGGAAATTTGCTTACTCCCTCTGCGCTCTTGATGCTGCACGAAATTGGAGATGTAATTCGCGATCTCACCGCTCGCCAATCAACGCGCCAAGCTTTAGATCTCCTCGATTCCCTCAGCAAATTCGCCTGGGTCGATCGCAACGGCACAAAAGAACAGATTCTTGTCGAGCAAGTCAATCCAGGAGATGTTGTAATTGTCTATCCAGGAGAGCAAATCCCAGTTGATGGCAAGATCCTGCGGGGTAAAGCCTCGATCGACCAGCAAAAACTGACTGGCGAATCCATGCCAGTAACGCGAGAAGTCGGACAAACTGTTTATGCTTCTACTTTAATCAGGGAAGGACAGCTATACATTTTGACAGAACGCACTGGTTCTGATACTCGCGCCGGACAGAGCGTGAAATTAGTCGAAGATGCCCCCGTTTACGACACTCGCATGGAAAACCACGCCGCTCAACTGGCTGACAAAGCAATTTTACCAGCTTTGTTATTCTCAGGAGGAGTTTTACTCAGTACGGGAAGCATGGCAAGAGCTGCTTCTATCCTGACCCTCGATTTTATGACTGGCATTCGCGTCTCCGTGCCTACTACTGTTCTCGCATCTATGACCGCAGCAGCACAGCGAGGTATCCTGATTCGTAGCGGACGCAGCTTAGAACAATTGGCTGAAGTGGATACAGTAGTTTTCGACAAAACTGGCACTCTCACTCAAGGAGATGTAGTCGTAGCTGGAGTCAGAACAGTTAACGGATCTGCGCCTCAAAGATTGTTAGAGTTAGCAGCAGCAGCAGAAAAACGCCTTACTCATCCAGTTGCAATAGCTTTAGTCGATTATGCACGAGAACAAAAAGTAAGGCAGTTGCGGCGCGGTAAGTGGGATTATAAAGTTGGTTTGGGCGTGCGCGCCAAAATCGAAGGGGAAAATGTTTTAGTCGGTAGTGCTCGCTTCCTGCAATCAGAAAATATTAGTCTCGAATCTCTTCACCTGCAACATCGAGACCTTGAAGGGGCTTCTCTTATATATGTAGCAAGTAACGGACAATTGTTAGGGGTAGTTGAATACACCGATCCTCTGCGTCCTGAAAGCCAAAGCGTAATTAAAGCCTTGCGCGATCGAGGGCTAAATATTCACATTCTCACTGGCGATCGTCGCCACCGTGCTTTAACAGTTGCCAAAGAATTAGGTATTTCTGAAGAAAACATTCATGCAGAAGCTTTCCCAGAGCAAAAAGCAACTATTGTTCGTCAATTGCACGAATCGGGCAAAACAGTAGCTTTTGTCGGAGATGGGATTAATGACTCAGCAGCTCTCGCTTATGCAGATGTTTCCGTTTCCTTTGGCGACGGCTCGGCAGTAGCGCGGGAGACAGCAGATGTAGTGTTAATGGAAAATAACTTGGATAGTTTAGTTAGAGCGATCTCTCTTGCCAAACAAACCCAACAACTGATCGGGCAAAATACTAGTCTTGCTGTCATTCCCAATCTCGCAGCACTTTCTGTAGCTACAACTGTGGGACTAAATCCCCTCCTAGCCACTGTCATTCACAATGGTTCGGCGATCGCGGCGGGAGTGAACGGACTCCGACCACTAATTGGTGAAAGTTAAAAGTTTGATTTGAAATTTAGGAGGAAATCGATCGTGAAATGGGAATACGAATTCGGTAAAGAACTTGCCAACTGGCATCTTTTAGGTCGTCACGTGATTTTTTCTGGCACGACAGCATTAATTGCAGGAACTATCGGCGCTCTACTACTGACACCAATTATAGTTCCCGCAGCCAAGAAAGTAGGAAAATCCGTTGCTAAGACAACTATTAAAGGAGGCATAACAATCTACGAAGGAAGCAAAGAATTGATCTCCGAAGCCAAAGCAGAACTAGAAGCCGCTGAACCCGCCCCAGATTAAGCGAATAGAGGAGTGTGGGGAGAGGGGGAGGTAAGGGTAATAGGTAATGGGGTAAACAAACAGCTAACAACTAACAACCACTAACCAACAAAGGAGGTAATTATGGCAATTAAAATCGAAGATCTTTTTGAAGATGTAGGAACACCTGGAATTGTTACTGGAATAGGCGCGCTAGTCATTGCTCCTCTTCTCATTCCAGCTGTAGCTAAGGTTGGTAAACCGATCGCTAAGACTGCTCTCAAAAGTGGAATTACGCTCTATCAAAAAGCCAAAGGTGCATTAGTAGAAGCAGGGGAAGTTTTTGAAGACCTAGTGGCAGAAGCTCAAACAGAACTATCTCAAGAAGAAACAGAAACTTAAGTGGAGGTAAGCAAATATGGCGATCGCCAACGACGGTACAAGACCAAAATTAATCCAACAAGTTCCAGAAACAGGATCTTTTCCTATCTCTGCTCGCCTGGTAAGTCAAACTCCTGGACGAATTCGATTGCTTGTTGCCCAGGAGTTCCGTCAACCCGAACAGATGAAACGATTTGCCAGTGCCCTATCTGAGTCTATTGAGATCGATCGCCTGCGAACCAATGTAGTTAACGGCAGCATCACTATTTTCTACAACAAGGAACGCAGCGATTTAGCCAAAATCTCCGCTCTTTTAGGGGATTCAGGCATTGTTTTGGAGAATATTTTCCCAGAAAAAGCTACGAATCTGGGAAAATCCTTCGCAGCAGCCGAATTAATTGCTGGAGCAGCTCAATTAAACCAGCAAGTTAAAACAGCCAGTAACGGGGCAATAGATTTGCGGTTTCTGATTCCTCTAGGCTTTAGTGCCTTAGCGTTGCGTCAGTTACTCGTTAAGGGACTACAACTAGGAGTTATTCCTTGGTATGTCCTAGGCTGGTACGCTTTTGACAGTTTTATTAAGTTCCACTATTCCAGCGAACCACAGTTAGCGACTGAGGAAGACAGGCCAAAATCTCCGTAAAATTTATTGAGAGTTAGTTCGACATGTACATGTCGAACTCAGGGTGTCTCGGTGGAATCAGACTAGAACGTTTAGTTTTACCACTGGTGAGGCTATAGGGATACGCCTTGATTTCAGCTCTTTTTGTTTCGTCGAACTCACGTTCAATTAGCTGATTTTAATAGGAATGAGCCTCTAACTTATATCCGATATTTATCGCAAACTATCGGTATAATTTTTCCTCTTCATGACTCAAATCGGATTGCTATAGTAGAGCAAAATAATGGGTATTAAAGATAAAGCTGAAACTGCTGCCAAAAATATCGAAGCAAAAGCTCAGGAAATGATGGGAGAAGTTACAGGAGATTCTCAAGATAAGATCGAAGGTCAAGCTAAACAAGCACAAGCATAAGCAGAACAAACTAAAAAAAATGTTAAAGACAGCGTCAAAGATGCTATTGATTAGTTTCATCTAGTTGAGAATTAGCCTCACTAGTTGATACAGAAACAGCGAACGACAACATGGTAAATTTAAAGTCGCTGTTGTTGGAAAATAAAAGTGTCGCAAGCTAAACCGACTATTTTAGTTACAGGTGGTGCGGGATATATCGGCTCTCATGCCACCTTAGCACTAATTCGGGCCGGATACGAAGTAATCGTTTTTGATAACTTATCTTACGGACATCGGGACATAGTAGAAGATGTCCTCAATGTAAAACTAATCGTTGGCGATATTAGCGATCGCCCTTTATTGGACAAAGTATTTGCTACTCACAATATTACTGCGGTGATGCATTTCGCAGCTTTTCTAGCTGTAGGAGAGTCGGTAAAAGAACCAGCAAAATACTATCGCAACAACGTTAGCGGGACTTTAACACTTTTAGAAGCAATGTTAGCTGCAGGAGTTAAAAAATTAGTTTTCTCTTCTACCTGCGCGATCTACGGGATGCCCAAAAAAATTCCTATGGACGAATCCCACCCTCACGATCCTCTTAGTCCTTATGCTACCACTAAAGAAACGATTGAGAAAATTTTAGCAGACTTCGATCGCGCTTATAATTTCAAGTCCGTAGCTTTTCGCTATTTTAACGCCAGCGGTGCCGATGAAAGCGGAAATCTAGGTGAAGACCACGAACCAGAAACTCATTTAATCCCTTTAATTTTATTAACAGCATTACAAAAACGAGAATGCATTTATATTTTCGGTACTGACTATCCTACACCCGATGGAACGGCAATTCGGGATTATATTCATGTCAGCGATTTAGCCGACGCTCACATTAAAGGATTAAAATACCTTTTAGAAGCAGGCGATACAACCATTTTCAATTTAGGTAACGGTAACGGTTTTTCCGTCAAACAAGTAATCGAAACAGCTCGTCAAGTAACTGGAGTTAAAATAATTGCTAAGGAAAGCGATCGCCGTCCCGGAGATCCGCCTATCCTAGTAGGGAGTAGCGATAAAGCTCGCCAAATTTTAAACTGGAATCCCCAATATTCAGATCTTAGTAAGATTATTGCCGATGCCTGGAAATGGCATAAAAAACGTCATGGATAATAACAATCCCAGCAACAGTCTAGCTCTAGAATACTCTCGATCGACAATAGATCCCGAAGAAAGATTTGCCCGTCTTGAAGAAATTGTCGAATATATGGGAGAAGCAATCATTGCTACTACCGATACGGTAGAAAATCTTGCCCATCGAGTCGATAATTTAGCTCTATTGCTAGAAGAACAGGCCGAACAAGTCCAACAACAAGGTTATCAGGTTTTTGCTCTCAACGATGCGATCGAAACTTTGGTACAATCTCAATCCGATTCTCAAGCTCAAATCGAACAACTCACCGAAGCTTTACATAGTTTTGTAATTGCAGTTAACTCCGTAAATTCCCATAAATCTAGCTAAACTCTCCAGCAAAATTAGATTGCCTTCAAAACAGTAAGTCAAATCTCGAAACAATCATACCAAATCGATCGCACTCAATTAAAAATTAATCAAATAAACTACTATTGCCAAGCTAAAACTGATAATTAAACCAGCGCGACTGAATGATAAAATCGAGTTGAAGCAGGGTCTGAGAAGGTCAGAAACCGGAGATTTGGAGCAGCAGAAGTAGATCGATATTTTTTGCTTAAAATTCACTTTTTACTCTCTACTTCAATATTTTCCTGTTCCTCGTTCTTCTTTCCCTTCAAGCAAAGCGAGATCAACTCTATTGGGTGCGAAAATTAAATGTCCGAAGAGCAACAACAATCCCTAAATATCGATTCTAATTCTTTTTCTCGAGCTGAAACAATTGAATTATTACAAGGAACTGCTCAACGTTTTGAAGAATTAATAACGCAATTGCAAACTGAATCGAACGATTATTTATTACCAAAACGTTCTTATAAAACTTTACTAGCAACTGTAGAAAATATCTTTAATGGTATCGCAGCAGCTTCGGAATCTGTCCAACCAAATGATTTTGAAAAAATCGATTTAGATCTCGATTATTCTGGACGAGAAAAAACGCTCGAACTCTTACAGCAAACTGTCGATATGTTTGCAAAAATGGTCGATATCATAACCAAAGAATCAATAGATTATCAACTGCCAATGTCTGATTTTGAAAACTTGGCAGCTACTACAGAAAAAATCGTCAATCCCTTCGGACAAGCTCCGGTAACTCCCCTAGAAACAAGTGCCGAACCGCAAATAGATTCTTTTGATTCAAATACGGAATTGCCGGTAGATGTGCCCAGTTCGGGGAGGATTAATTGGCCTTGGTTGGGATTAGTAGCGATAATTTTAGTTATTGTAGTTTCTGTCTCTTTCTTAGTAGGAAATCAAAACTCTCTTCAAGAAGAAATTGCAATTGAAGTACCTCAAGGTACGTTAGAATTCACTCCAGAACAAAAAGCGATCGCCTCGATTGACAAACAAATTGAAACCGTACTAGTTAATTATAATAAAGCTGGAATCGCTAAGATCGAGCCTAATTTTGTTGCCGACACCCTCACGATACAATTAGCAGAGGATTGGCAAGAATTAGATCGAAAAACCAAAGAAAAAATGACAAATGAATGGTTAAAAGAATCTCGAAAATTTGAATTTAAAAAATTAGCAATTATCGACCGAGAAGGGACTTTAGTCGCAAGAAGTCCAATAATTGGTAAAAATATTGTAATTTTAAAACCTTAAGAAAATAGCGATCGCGCCCTTCTCAATTTGAGAAGGGTTTTTAAATACTAAAAAATCAAAATTTTATTTGCTTTGTTTGAACTTTGCGTAAAAATAAAACTATAATTCTGAATAAATACTTAGAAACCTACTTGCCAACAATTCTAAATCTACCTAAAACACCAAGATATCTCCATCAAAAAATTTAGTCAATGATTTGTTGTCTTAACCCTAATTGCGATCGCCCGATGAATAGCGATTCTCTTACTGAGTGTCAAAACTGCGGGACTCAACTAAAATCTAGGTTGAGAAATCACTATAAAATAATTGAGCCTTTAGGTCAAGGAGGGTTTGGTAAAACATATCTAGCAGAAGATACTGACAAGCTAAACGAATTATGCGTTGTTAAACAGCTAGCATTTAACGGAACTCAGACAACAGCAGTAAAAAAAGCCAGAGAATTATTTTTTCTCGAAGCGAAACAATTGCAAAGTTTGGGAGAACATCCCCAAATACCTTCTTTAAGAGCTTACTTTGAAGAAGATAATTATCTCTATTTAGTACAACAATATATTAAAGGGCAAAATTTAGCCGACCGACTCAAGCTTGAAGGAGTATATAACGAATCTGAAATTAGACATTTCTTGAATGATATTTTACCGGTTTTTAAATTCATTCACGAGCGAGGGGTGATTCATCGCGATGTTAAACCAAGTAACATTATGTATCGTCATAAAGATGGCAAATATATCGCGATCGATTTTGGCGTATCTAAAATCATCAATCAATCTTCAGGAAATACCCCGGGAACTTCGATCGGATCTCAAGGTTATGCTTCTATAGAACAGTATAAAGGTAATGCAGTTCCAGCTAGCGATTTATACAGTTTGGGAGTATGCTGTTTTTGTTTGATGAGCGGGATCAGTCCTTATCATTTATGGCTCGATCGCGGTTATAGTTGGGTCGAAAACTGGCAAAAGTCAATTAAAATTTCCTTAAGTCCCGAATTAGTTGCAATTTTAGATAAGTTACTCCAAAAAAATCTCAAGCAGCGATATCAAACAGCAGCAGCAGTCCTTAAAGATTTACAACAGCCTTCACAATCGCAATATTCTTTAGCGATCGAATTAGATTCTCAAGCAGAACTTTTTTCAGACATTTACGACCCTCAAGAAGAAAAGAATATCGTCAATAAAATTTTAGATAACAAAATCAAAACAGAAGAAATTTTTTCCGATATTTACGACTCTCAACCAGAAATAACCGCTTCAAAAAAATATCGGGATCCGGTTTCCTCCAGTCGCACCAAAACAGCAAATCCACCGCAAAACGTCCCTCAAAAAATTAATAAACTGCAAGCAAGTTTGATTGCTAGTTTGGGAATTACTCTGTTTTTAGCATTTCAATTCGTCAGAAATCCCAACACATCGCCACTAAATGCTCCCGTTGCTAAACAAGAAGATCTAGAGAATTCCCAAAAAAATTTACCAAAATTTACCGAAATCGAACAAGTTCCTTCGGGACTGTTTAATTATGGCGGCAGCACGACCTGGGCCTCAATCCGAGCTAAAATGTATCCACCAATTAAAAATGCCTGGCCCGACTATCAATTGCGCTATTTAGATCCCGTTAATGGCAATCCAGGTTCGAGCGTTGGCATTAAAATGCTCCTAGAAGA
>JAAUYD010126612.1_pt1 | contig 13987 bp, 10 predicted proteins | sample 7278101 | NCBI WGS metagenome assembly JAAUYD01 (sample SAMN14350128, study PRJNA611818) | marine sediment metagenome | isolation source: surface marine sediment (0.6m) | place: French Polynesia: Moorea | collected 2018-08
CCCTGAAGGCCCTGGCGCTGCACCTGCTGGAGCACAAGGAAAGGTTTTATGACATCTCGGCCTGGACCGGCGCCACCCGTGCCGACGGCTGGGTGGACATCGAGGGCGGCATCGGCACGCTGTTTGCGTATTCGGGCGTGGTGCGGCGTGAATTTCCCAACGAGACCTTCGCCGTGGAAGGCGATACCGAGATGCTGTCGAAAGGCGGGTCGTTTGTGGGCCGGCACATCCTGACCCCGCGGCGGGGCGTGGCTTTCCATATCAACGCGTTCAACTTTCCCTGCTGGGGTATGCTGGAAAAGATCGCCCCGAGCCTGGCTGCCGGCATGCCGGTAGTGGTCAAGCCGGCGACCGCTACGGCCTACCTGACCGAGGCCATGGTGCAGGAGATCATCGGGTCGGGCATCTTCCCCGAGGGTTCCATCCAGCTGATCTGCGGCAGCACCGGCGACAGCCTGGACCATCTGAACGAGCAGGACGTGGTGACCTTCACCGGCTCCGCTGCCACGGGCCGCAAGCTCAAGGCTCACCCCAACATCATTGGCAGCTCGATCCCCTTTAACATGGAGGCGGACTCCCTGAATTGCTGCATTCTGGGCTCCACGGCACAGCCGGGCTCTGAGGAATTTGACCTGTTCGTGAAGGAAGTGGCCCGGGAGATGACCGTCAAGGCCGGCCAGAAATGTACTGCCATCCGTCGCGCCATCGTGCCGGCAGACCGCCTGGAGGCCGTGGCCGCGGCGCTGTCCCGGCGGCTGGACCAGGCCGTGCTGGGCGATCCGGCGCTGGAGCAGGTGCGCATGGGCCCCCTGGTGGGCCGCGACCAGGTGGCGGACGTCTGGTCAGCGGTGGATGCCCTGAGGGCGGAATGCGAAGTTGTGTACGGCGGTGACCCGGAGCAGTTCGACGTGGTCGGCGGAGATCGGGACCGGGGCGCGTTTTTCCCCGCCACCCTGCTGCAGTGCCCGGATCCCATGGCGGTGACCGAAGGCCCCCACGCCATCGAGGCATTTGGCCCGGTCAGCACCCTGATGCCCTATTCCAGTCTGGATGAGGCAGTGGAACTGGCCGGCCGTGGCCGCGGCTCGCTGGTGGGGTCGGTTTTCACTTACGACAACGATGAGGCCCGGGAGCTGATCCTGGGTTCGGCGGCTTTCCACGGCCGCATGCTGGTGATCAACCGGGACTGCGCCCGTGAATCCACCGGCCACGGCTCACCGCTGCCCAACCTGGTCCATGGCGGCCCGGGTCGCGCCGGCGGTGGTGAGGAGTTGGGTGGCGCCCGGGCTGTCAAGCATTACATGCAGCGCACTGCGGTGCAGGGTTCTCCTACGACCATTATGAAAATCACCAATGAGTACACGCCGGGCGCGGCGGAGTACTCCGACGACGTACACCCCTTCCGCAAGCACTTCGAGGACCTCAAGATCGGGGAGACCCTGGTTACCCACCGGCGCACGGTGACCGAAGCCGACATCGTCAACTTCGGCTGCGTGTCCGGGGATCATTTTTATGCTCACTTCGACGAACTGGCCGCCGCCGAGTCACCGATTTTCGGCAAGCGGGTGGCCCACGGCTATTTCATTATCTCGGCGGCCGCCGGCATGTTTGTGGACCCGGCCCCCGGTCCGGTGCTGGCCAACTACGGCCTGGAAAACCTGCGCTTCATCGAGCCGGTGGGTATTGGCGACACCATCCAGGTCCGGATCACCGTCAAGCAGAAGATCAAGAAGCAGAAGCGCGAGCCCGATGACCAGCCCCAGGGCGTGGTGCGCTGGGCCATTCAGGTCACCAACCAGAACGACGAAGCCGTGGCGCTCTACGACATCATGACCCTGGTGCTGCGCCGCGAAGACGACTGACAGTGGGCCATACGACCCACTAGCCGCGATGGCGGTGGGCGATCTCCGCCAGCGCCTGGCGGCGCCAGTCCGGACCGAACCAGCGGCCGTCCACCATCACGCCGTGCACCGCCCGGGTGTTGCTGATGTCGTCCAGCGGGTTGGCGTCCAGCAGCACCAGGTCAGCGTCAAATCCGGCCCGCACCTGGCCACGTTGATTCTCCAGGCCGAGGTATTTGGCCACCTGGGTCGTGCCCGTAGACAGCGCTTCGAAGTTGGTCAGCCCCGCCTCTACGTACAGCGCCAGTTCCCGGTGCATCGAAAACCCCGGCACCTGGAACACCTGGGGCGCGTCGGAGCCCAGCAGCAACCCAACCCCGGCATCGTTGAGGGCCTTGATCATCTTCAGACGAACCGCGAGAAATGACTGGATGGTGTCAACATCGTAAGCTGGGTTGCCGGTGAAGTTGGCGACACTTTGCTGCCACTGCCTGCGGGTTCCCGGAGACACGAAAGCCATGGCTTCCTCGGCCAGCACCTGCTCCGTGGGGGTCAGTCCGGCGAAGCGGTGCATCAGTGATTCAGTGGGGACCACCCAGGTGCCCTGGTCCTTGAGGGCGGCCACCAGCTTTTCCATCTGTTGCTCATTGACATAAGGCGCCTGCAGGAAGCCAAAAAAGCCAGCCGGAATGCCGTCGATATCTGCGCCGGGGTCCACGCTCGCCTGGATGAACCCGTCCAGATGGTCGATGCAGGTCTGCCCGGATTCGATGGTGCGCCAGGCGCCGACGTCAGCCGAAACATGGCCTGCGTAGGGCATCTCCAGGCGGTTGGCTTCCGCTGCGATGGCGTCAAATTCCGCCAGGCTCAGGCCCGGGTGCAGCTTGAGGTGGTCGTAGCCGGCTGCGTGCTGGTCTCGCACCATCTGCGCGGCCTGTTCCGCCGACGACACCGAGTTGCCGTTCAGCGAAGGCCCGGAGGTGTAAAGCCGGGGTCCCGGCATTTCGCCGGTGGCCAGCCGTTCCCTCAACTTCAGGTGCCCGGGCTGTCCCAGCATGCCCCGGGCGGTGGTGATGCCCTGGGTCAGGTACAGCGTGAGCACCTCCTGCATGGCATCCGGATTGGTGGGCGGGGGCACGTGGGCGTGCATTTCGGCCAGGCCTGGAAGCAGGAACTTGCCGCTGCCGTCGATTACCGTGGCGCCTTCGGGCACCTCAATCTGGTCGATGGGCCCCACGGCCTGGATTTTTCCACCGGCAATCACCACGGCCTGGTTCTCCTGGGTGCCGGGTGCAGACATGCTGATCACGTTCACCGGCCTGATCACGATGCTCCCGGCCGCGACGGCAGAAGTGATCATGCTAAGCACAATGGCGCTCATGGCTCTAATCCAGTTCATCGTGATGATCTCCTCGGGTTTGCCGCTGATGTTACAGCGTCAGGTGATACAGGTTGATGTCCTTATTTTCACCGTCCATGCGGATCTGGCGTACAAAGGCGAAACCAAGCTTTTCCAGTACCCGGATGGAGCCGGCGTTGATCGGATCGGTAATGCCGAGCAGTTCGGGAATGTCCGGTCTTGTTCGCGCCTGGTCGACGGCGGCCCGGGCGGACTCGGTGGCGTAGCCCTGGCCCCAGAACTCCGGAAACAGGGCAAACCCGACGTCCGGATGCTCCAGGGTGTCGCGCTTCACCAGTCCGCTGATGCCGATGGCAGCGCCCGAATCGCGCAGCACCACCTTGTACAGTCCAAAGCCGTGGTTCCGGTAGCTGTGGACTGGCCCGGATTCAATGTAGCTGACGGCCTGGGTTTCGTCGCGCACCCCCCTGTCACCGATCATCTCGAGAAAGGACGGTTCGTTCAGCAGGCGGCAAATGAACTCCGTGTCGGTATCCGGGCTAAGCTCCGACAATACCAGGCGCCCGGTTTCAAGGGTGACTACGGGCCACTCATTCTCCATTCTGATTCTCCAGGTAGGATTTAAGGGCCGATGCGTTGTTGAGCCGGGTTTCGGAGGAGCTGTAAACCAGGGTGATCGGGCCGCCCGCCAGCAGTTTCTTCAGGTGCGCCACCGATTCAGCATTATTGTCCAGTTCCTCGTAGTACCGCCGACGAAACTCCGGCCACTTTTGTGCATCGTGCCGATACCACTGGCGCAACGCCTTGGTAGGCGCAATCTCCCTCAGCCACAGATCGATGTCGGCCTTTTGTCGGGTCATGCCGCGGGGCCATATCCCGTCCACCAGGACGCGGTACCCGTCATCGGCGGTTCTGGGCAGATAAACGCGCTTGGTCCTGATCAAGGCCATTGAATTAGAATGCGCTATCCATTGCTGCAGGTGAAGCCATGCTGGTTGAACAGATCTGGACCGGGAACGCCTATCGTAACTTCAATTACCTGATTGCCTGCCCCGAGACCGGCGAGGCCCTGGCGGTGGACCCGCTGGACCATCGCAAATGCCTGGCGGCAGCGGAACGACGCGGCTGGCAGATCACCCAGATACTGAATACCCATGAGCATGGGGATCATACGGGGGGCAACCGGCCGATGAAAGCGGCCACCGGTGCCCGCATCCTGGCCCATGCCAACGCCGGGTCCCGGATCCCCGAAATGGACCAGGGCCTGCAGGCCGGCGACCTGGTGCAGGTCGGCAGGACCGTGACCCTGCGCGCCCTGGATACGCCGGGGCACACCATGAGCCACATCTGCCTGCTGTCCGAAACCGATCAGCCCGGTCTGTTCTGCGGCGACACCCTGTTCAACGCCGGCGCGGGCAACTGCCACAACGGCGGCCACCCCGATGAGTTGTACCAGACGTTTGTTGAGCAGCTGGACAGGCTGCCGGAGCACACGCTGATCTATCCCGGTCATGACTACATCGTCAACAACCTGGGCTTCACCCTGGATCGGGAGCCCGACAACCAGCGGGCGGAGCAACTGATGCAGCAGCTGGAAGGCCAGGACCCCGACCAGGCTTTGGTGACCACCCTGGCGCTGGAGCGGGAAATAAACACTTTTTTCCGGCTGCGCAGCCCCACGGTGATTGCCCGTCTGCAGCAGGAGTTCAGCGATCTGCCAGCAGACCCCACGCCCCGGGAGGTGTTCCTGAAGCTGCGCGAGTTACGCAACAGCTGGTAGCGTTTCAGTCGATAAACCGCATCAGCCCTTCCTGGGCCAGGGAGCAGACCAGGGTGCCGTCGCGGCGGAAGATCTGGCCACGGGAGAGTCCCCGGGCGTCCACCGCGTTGGGGCTGTCATAGCTGTACAGCAGCCACTCGTCGATGCGGAACGGCCGGTGGAACCACATGGCGTGGTCCAGGCTGGCCATGATCAGGTTGTCCGAAAACACCGACTTGCCGTGGGGCAGCAGTGCCGTGGGCAGCAGGCCGAAGTCCGAGGCATAGGCCAGCATGGCCCGGTGCAGGTGCTCGTCGTCGGGCAGCTGGCCGTCGGCCCGAAACCACAGCTGCCGGCGCGGCTCCTGGGCCACCGGGTGCTGGTAGTCGGTGGGCTGGACCCAGCGAAACTCGAACGGCCGGTGGTCCACCAGCAGGCGCCGGATCTTTTCCGGCATGCCAGAGCCTTCGGGTCCTTCGAAGTGGCCGGTGGTCAGGGACTCGGGATCGGGCACCTCCGGCATGGTGGACTGGTGTTCCAAACCGGTTTCAGCCTTCTGGAAAGACGCCGCCATGTTGAAAATGGGACGGCCATGCTGGATCGCCACTACCCGGCGGTTGGAGAAGCTGCCGCCGTCGCGCTGCCGGTCCACCTCGTACACGATGGGCGCCTGCATGTCCCCCCGGCGCAGAAAGTACGCATGCAGCGAGTGGACGCAGCGGTCGTCCACCGTCTGGTTGGCCGCCGACAGGGCCTGGCCCAGCACCTGGCCGCCGAACACCTGCCGGCTGCCGATATCGCGGCTTTCCCCACGAAACAGGTTGTCCTCCAGCCGCTCCAGCTTGAGCAGATGGATCAGGTCGTCAAGTGGGTCTTCCAGGGGCCGGCTGGGCTTCACAGGCGTTCCTCGGTGTCCGGTACCGGCGTTCGCTCCAGCACCTGGCCAAAGAAAAGTGCGTTGAAGTAGAGCCGGTTGGTGCCAAACCAGAAGCCGCGGAAATTCGGGTTGTCCGCCAGGCGGATCACGCTGCCGGCGCCAACCCGGGAGGCGATCACGGCCGCGCTGCCGGCGAGTTGACGGGTCCGCTCCTCGCCCAGGTAACCGGAGATCAAAGGTTCATCGGTGTAGCGCAGGGGCGATTCGTAGGGGTTGTCGGACGGCGCCAGGAAAGTGGTGCCGTTACGGAATACTGACAGCTCGCTGCGGCGATATCCGTAGGCCATGGGGTGGGTGGTATCGACGGTGGCGCGGACGATGGCGCCGCCGATGACCGTCCTGCTGAAGTCGTCATCGTGGTCAGCGTACGCCCGGGGTGCTTTCGGCTCGTCCTTCTCTTTGTCCTTGTCTTCGTCTTTTTCGTCCTTTTTGTCTGACACGTGCAGGCCCTGTTTGGTGGCCCAGCCAGCGGCGCGTTTGCTGGCCACCAGGATACCGCCCCGCTTGATCCACCCGCGGATCTTGGCCACCACCGGCTCACCCAGGCGCTTGTAGTTACCGTTGACCATCAGCAGGTGAGTGTAGGGCTCCAGGTCCACCTCATCGAGACGATGGGTGTCCAGCATCACCAGGGGCAGCTCCACCCGCTGGTCCAACAGGTGCCACACCTCGCCGGCTTCCGTCGGTGACACGCCCCGGCCCACCACCAGGGCAGGACGCACGGGCTTCAGCGGCGGCAGCCGGGGAGAGCCCAGGTCCGGACCGGCGTTGGCCAGGCCGCTGGTGATGGCAACGGCCGGCAGGCCGGACCTCTCGATGATGTCGGCAGCAGCGCCGCCATTGCTTTTCACGGGCACGATCAGCGCGCCCCGCTGGAAGCGACGCTCACCCTCGGCGGTTCTGGCCGTCAGGTTGTCGGTGGCGACCCGGACCTGGACCTCCGCGGCCTGCAGCTGTGCCAGCAGTCGCGGCGCGTAGTAGTGGTCCCAGTCGATGCCGTAAGCCACCGCGCCGTCCGGCAATTCCGGGCCATTGGGCTCTGGCCAGCCGGCGTAGGGCTCACCCCGGTTGCGGCCCTCCCTGCCCAGGGCGGTAAAAGGCAGGTCGAATGACCGTGCCAGGTTCCAGGCGGAGACGTCGTAGAAGGTGGTGTCTTCGAACACCGTGCGGTCTTCGAACAGGCTCTTGAGCAGACGGTAGTTGCGCTGCCGGGTGGGCACCAGCAGTGCGCTGCCCGGACGAAACTCGCCGTCGTCGTTGCTGATTGGCCGGGCCAGCTCAAAAATTTCGATCTCGTGCTGCAGCAGCCGGTCGGCCAGTTCCCGGGTACGTGCCGGATCCCTTGGGTCGCCGAAAACGTAGGCCTGGACCGGGTCGCGGCTGGCCAGCTCAGCGGTTTCCCGGGCGAAGCGGCGGCCATAGTCCAGCAGTTCGTCACGCAGTTCGGTGGCGCCGGTCAGGGTGGAGAAGGATGTGGTCAGCTGGTTGCGCACGGCGGTGGAAAAGGGAATCTCTCCATAGTCCGTTGCCATCAGGTGACCGCGTACGCTGCCCTGCTCGAACAGGATGCCGATGCTGCCCAGGGCGTCGGGATAGGTTGAACCCTTGCCGTAGTAGAAATCGTCGAAGCGCTCCTTGGTGAAGTAGGTCTGGCCGATGGCGTCCAGATACCGGGCGTGGTACTCGGCCAGCCGCGCGGTGATGTCGGCGTTCTCCATGGGCGTCAGGGGGTTCTTCCGGGTGGGCACGCCGGGCTGGAAGAAGTAGGTGGAGTCACTGCCCATCTCGTGGAAGTCGGTAATCACGTGGGGTCGCCAGTGGTGCTGGAACTTCACCCGTGCCCGGGACTCCGGATGGACCAGCAGGGCCCAGTCGCGGTTCAGGTCGAACCAGTAGTGGTTGAACCGACCGCCCGGCCAGGTCTCCTGATGCTCACGATTGGCCCGGTCGGCTACAGGCCGCTTGCTGCGATTGCTGTTGACCCAGTGCGCGAAACGGCCCATGCCGTCGGGGTTCAGGGACGGATCCAGCAGGATGACCGTGTTTTCGAGTTTTTCCGCCAGGGCCGGATCCCGGGAGGCCGCCAGGTGATAGGCGAACAGCAGAGAAGCGTTAGAGCCGCTGGCCTCGTTGCCGTGAATGCTGTAGCCAAACCACAACACCAGGGGCCCGGGCCGGTCGGAGTTGCCCCGGGTGTAGGACAGGTGCCGCTGGCGGAGATCCTCCAACTGGTCAAAATTCTCCGGCGCCGTGATGGTCACGGTAATCTTGGGTCGCAGCTCGTGGGTACGGCCGTTGAACTCGAGTGTCACCCGGTCCGAGGACGCTGCCAGACGCTCCATGTAGTAGACCAACTGGTCGTGACGCACGTGCCATTCACCAACCTGGAAACCCAGTACCGACTCGGGGGTGGGGATGGACGGATCGTAATCCTGGTCCGTGGGCAGGTAGTTGAAATCCGCTGCCTGCAGCGTGGCGGAGGCAAACCAGAATGAAACAAATGCAAGCAGTCGCATGAGAAATCCTTTGATCAGGGGGTGCACATTGTGGAAAGTCGTCGCGCCGATGACAAGCTGGCTCAAGCATACCCGGGTCGGTTGAAACTAAATGTCGACGCCACGGGGTCGACAATAATGACAAACCAATAGCACTATTGGCGGTCCGGCCGGTAGATCAGACTTGCGCTGACCTGACGCCAGCCCCATTAACCTGAGCAATGTCACGCACCCACGGAAAATTCCCGGCCCTGATCCTGGCGGCACTGAGTACAGCTGCTTTCGCGCGGGACATTCCTTATCGGAATGCAGACTTCCAGGTCGACGGCGTGCTCAACGAAGCGGCATGGTCGGAAGCGCTGACCATACCCCTGACCGTGGAGACCTTTCCAGGAGAGAACACCCCGGCGCCCGTGGCCACCGAGGTCCTGCTGCTGGACACGGGCCGTGAGCTGATGGTGGGGTTCGTCGCTGCGGACCCGGACCCGGGTGCCATACGCGCTTTCCTGCGCGACCGGGACTCGGCCTATCGCGACGATTTTGTCGGCGTGGTGCTGGATACGTTCAACGACCAGCGAAGGGCCCTGCAGTTCTTCGCCAACCCCTTCGGCGCCCAGATGGACAGCATCAAGGACGACGTCAACGGATTTGAGGATGACAGCTGGGACGCACTGTGGGATTCGGCCGGCCGCATCACTGATGGCGGCTACCAGGTCGAGATGGCTATTCCCTATTCGGCCCTGCCGCTGCCGGCGGTGGATGGCGTAAAGACCTGGGGGCTGGACCTGGTTCGGTTTTATCCCCGGGATTACTCCTACCGGTTTTCCAACAACCCCAGGGATCGGGACGTGGACTGTAATCTGTGCCAGCTGGCCAAAGTGCGGGGGTTTGCCCGGGCCGAAGCCGGGTCGAACCTGGAAATCACCCCCACCCTGACGGCAACCAGTTCCGACATTCGTGATGACCTCACCGGTCCGCTGGAGTCCGGCAGTTTCGACTTTGAGCCGGGGGTGGATCTCAGCTGGGGAGTCACGCCCAACATGACTCTCAATGCCACCCTCAATCCGGATTTCTCCCAGGTGGAAGCGGATTCCGCGCAGCTCAACGTCAACAACAACTTCGCCCTGTTTTTCGAAGAGAAACGCCCGTTCTTCCTGGAGGACCTGGACTACTTCAAGAGCCCCATCAACGTCATCTACACCCGCAACGTGGTTGATCCGGACTTTGGCATCCGGTTGACCGGCAAGGAGGGGCCCAATGCCTTCGGCATGTTTGCGGCCCGTGACACTGTGACCAGTTTCATCCTGCCCGGCGCCCTGGAGTCCGATCTGGCCAGCCTGGACCAGGAAAGCGACAACGCCGTTTTTCGCTACCGCCGAGACCTTCCCGGAAACTCCACCGTGGGCACCATGCTGTCCATGCGCCGTGGCAACGGCTATCACAACACCGTGGGCGGCATTGACGGGCGCATCCGCCTTTCCGAGTCGGATCGACTGGATTTCCAGTACCTGGCCTCGGATTCCGAGAACCCCGAGGAGCTGGTGACGGAGTTCGGCCTCTCCCCGGAGCAGTCCGGCGACGCCCTGCGGATTCTGTACGTTCACGACGAAAGGGACTGGTTTGCGCTGGCCCGCTACGAAAACCTGGCCCGGGATTTCCGAGCCGACCTGGGGTTTGTGTCCCAGGTGGACTTCGATCGAACCGTGGCCGGCGCAGGATACCGCTGGTACGGGGGCCAGGATGACTGGTGGAACCAGCTGGTGCTGGAGAGCGACTGGGACATCCAGCACGACCAGTCAGGACGGGTGCTGGAGAAAGAGTGGGAAGCGAAGGTGACCCTGCAGGGGCCGCTGCAATCGTTTTACCGACTCACGGTTGGCACCCGCGAGCGGTTCTGGGAGGGCCAGCTGTTTCCAGAGGACTTCATCGGCTTTTTCGGAAAACTGGAGCCCCGATCAGGCATGCGGCTGGAGCTGTCGGCAAACTTCGGCGACCAGGTCGATTTCGCCAACAGCGTGCTGGGCGAGCGCACCCGCCTGAACCCTGAGATTGCACTCAATATCGGGCGGCACCTGTTCCTGGATCTGGAGCATACTTACCAGAAGCTGGACCGCGACGAGGGCAACATCTTCACCGCCAACCTGACGGACCTGCGCCTGTCCTACCAGTTCGATCTGAAACAGCGCCTGAAGCTCGCCCTGCAGTACCGGGACGTGGAGCGCAACCAGGCCCTGTACCTTGACCAGGTTGACGCCCGGACCCGGCAACTCAACGCCCAGCTGATTTACTCCTACAAGGTCAATCCGCGCACCGTGCTGTTCGCCGGCTACTCCGAAAGCGGACTGGAAGATGATGAGGTGGTGGACCTGGTGACCACCAGCCGGACGTTGTTCTTCAAGTTGGGGTATGCCTGGGAGGCATAGTTGATCCCCAAGATCGCACCTCCCGAAGTGGGCATCGCTTGGCGCATTCGGATAATGCAGGCCTTGCTCGTAGACACATACTGCGACTTGGGGTCGTGATTGGAAAATGCGATTTCCCAATCACTCACGGCCTCTGGCCGTTGGCACATCCCTGTGCCAATGGGCTTCGTTGATTTTCTCCCGTCATCTCGGACTTGATGCGGGAGGATAGTTGATCCGCAAGATCGGACATCCGAAGTGGGCGATAGCAGGGCTCGGGGCCGCCAGAGGCCTTGCCGATAGTTGCTTACGCCGACTCGCGGTTGGGAACCGAAAAAGCGGTTTCCGATTCCCTCACGGCCTCCGGCCGTTGGCACGAGATTGTTGCTCCGCAAGATCGGACATCCTGTCCGACTCGCGGGCGTGATTGGAAAATGCGATTTCCCAATCACTCACGGCCTCCGGCCGTTGGCACTTCCCTGTGCCAAAGGGCTTTGTTCATGCTTTTTTGGGGCCGGACTTCGTTCACATCTCCCGTCACCCAGGACTTCATTCGGCTGAACGCCGATTGAAGGAATTGATCCAGATTGATGGCCCCTGTTGCAGGTGAGACCTCTTGATTCTAGAGTGGGTTAGCGGCCGAGGAGACCATGGGCACCGAATACCAGATCAGCCAACTGGAAAGCCACATGAGGGTCGAGATCTTTCCCACGATTACCTGGGAGGGCATTCTCGATTGCTATCGCCAGCTGGCGCAGCTCTGCGCCGGCGAGCCAATACCCCGGATCTGGATTTTTCCTAATCCGATGCCACCTGAGGTGGCCTCGGAATTCAGCTTTTCCCGCATGCGGGAACTCACTGAACTGGGGTTCGGGACCCTGGTCACGGGAAGGGCGGCCATTGTGGCCGAGAATGATTTTTTCTTCGGCAAGACCCGCCAGCAGCTCAGCTTGCATCCCGAAACCGCCGACCGGTTTGGGGTGTTCCGGACCGAGTCGGATGCGCTGGCCTGGTTGGGTTTGGATGCCGGACAGGGCGGCCATCCACCTGCCGCGGCGGAGTAGCGCGGCACTGATCGTCCGCCTGCCGCAGAAGCGGCTATGATGGAATGATGAACCCCATCCGATACCTCATTGCCGTCGTGGCATTGTGCGCGATGGCCGGCGCCGGCAGGGCGGTGGATCGCTCGGTGACCACGCCCGAGGGGCTGGTCACGGCCATTGGGTCAGCCAACCCCGGAGACACTATTTCCCTGGCGCCAGGCACCTACGATTTTTCGACCGACAAGATCCGTGTGAATCGTCCTGGAGACCCGGGCAATCCCATAACCGTGCGCGCGTCGAGTCCTGGCACAGCGTTGCTTCGATTTGGCAGCGACGGCAGCTTCACCGTGGAGGGGTTTCTGGTCAGTGTGCCCTACTGGCGCTTCGAAAATCTGGACATCCAGGGCACCTGTGCCGACGACAGCCGCTGCGAACACGCCTTCCACATCGTGGGAGACGCCGATTTCACGCTGCTGATCAATAATCGCCTGCATGACTTCAACGCCATGGTGAAGGGCAACATCAGCGGCGGCGCTTTTCCCGACGACGTTCTGCTGGAGAACAACCAGCTGTTCAACAGCGCTCCCCGCAACACCAGCAACCCGGTGACTCCGGTGGACATCGTGGGCGGCCGCCGCTGGGTCCTGCGCTCCAATACCATTTACGACCACGCCAAGGCCCAGGGCAACCAGATCAGCTACGCGGCGTTTTTTAAAGGCAATTCCCGGGACGGCATCATGGAACAGAACCTGGTGATGTGTGAGCGCTTCCATACCGGCGGCGTGCGCCTGGGCCTGTCATTCGGTGGCGGTGGAACCTCACCGGATTCCATCTGCGAGGACGGCAGCTGCACGCCGGAACACCAGAATGGCACCATGCGCAACAACATCATCATCAACTGCCCCGCCGACGTGGGGGTTTACCTCAACGAGGCGTTAAACAGTTCCATCTTCAACAATACCCTGTACAACACCACAGGCATTGACGTGCGATTCGGTTCCAGCACGGCGGAGCTGCGCAACAACATTCTCAACGGTCGCATCCGCAGCCGGGATGGCGGGCTCCTGATTGAAGGTATCAACCTGCAGCAGCTTTCCCTGGCAGACTTTCAGAACTGGTTCACCGACCCGGCCGGCTCCGACTTCAGCCTGCTGGACGGCACCTTCCTGGTGGACCAGGGCGAGAACCTGGCCGAAGTGAACAACGACTTCTGCAACGCGCCCCGCAACGATGGCATGAATGACCTGGGTGCGGTGGAGTTTTCGCCCGGGACGGAGTGTGACACCGCGGTGGGCGGTGGGCGGCAGTATATTTTCCGGGACAGTTTCGAGTCAGGACAACCAGCGCCCAGGGGCGCTGCTCCATAAAACGTCATCCGGAACTTGTTTCAGGATCTATCTGAAAAAGGGCTCACGCCGAGTCTTCGATCCAGGCAGTGCATTGATCGGAGACTTCGTCCAACACGGCGCCAGCGGACGGAGTCACTGACAATGGACCTGCTCCGGTTCAGTGCAGGCGTCAAGTAAGGCAGCTTCGGGATTTCAGATGGATCCTGAAACAAGTTCAGGATGACGTTAGTAAGGTGTGCGCCCAATGGGCGCATGACTACTAAAGCGCTGTTTCCACCACAATCGCCAAAAAAAACACCAGCCCCAGCCACTGGTTGTTCATAAAAGCCCGAAAACACGCGTCGCGCTCCCGGGAGCGGATCAGCCACTGCTGATAGAGGAAAAACCCAGCCACGGCCAGCACGCCCAGGAAGTACCACAGCCCGAACTCTTCGCGCTGGCCCAGGAGCAGCAGAGTGAAAACCATCAGCCCCTGCATCATGGCGATGGCCACCCGGTCCATATCGCCAAACAGGATGGCGGTTGACTTGATGCCCACCTTCAGGTCGTCCGCGCGGTCAACCATGGCATACATGGTGTCGTAGGCCACGGTCAGCAGCAGGGTGGCGATGAACAGCAGCCAGGTAGTGGGATTCACGGCTCCGGTCTGGGCGGTGTAGGCCATGGGGATGGCCCAGGCAAAAGCCATCCCCAGTACAATCTGGGGCAGGTGGGTGAAACGTTTCATGAACGGGTAAACCGCCGCCAGGACCGCACCGCCTACGGCGTAGTAAACGGTCAGACGGTTGGTCAACATAACCA
>JAAUYD010021263.1_pt1 | contig 13986 bp, 13 predicted proteins | sample 7278101 | NCBI WGS metagenome assembly JAAUYD01 (sample SAMN14350128, study PRJNA611818) | marine sediment metagenome | isolation source: surface marine sediment (0.6m) | place: French Polynesia: Moorea | collected 2018-08
GATTGAGCCTGGGAACCCTCAACAGTTAAATCTGTTTGAGTGGATGGATGGAGAGGTGATTTTTCATCAGAATCCCCAACCTCAGCGATAGCAGGTTGGGGTTCTTCAATGAATAATATAATCAATAGCCCATTAATGAAATTATAGGGATTAAATCAAAAAATTACTGATGTGATTACTGTCACAGACAATTAAGAAAATTTTTTCAATACTTTAGAAAATTCACAATAAATAGATTTGTTTTTAGGAGATTAATTCACTATGAATACCTGGTTTGTAGATGATAGTGGCAATGGGGATTTTCTGACCATTGCTGAGGCCATTGCTGCTGCTGGTAAAGATGACAAGATTGTTGTTACAGGGGGAGAAGATAATCTTCACCAAGAAGCCAATATTCTTATTGATAAAGATGTAACAATTCAATCTGATTCCGATGGCGCAACCATTGATGCTCAAGGGATTGATCGAGTTTTTTTAGTAGATGATGGCGATAGCACTTCTCAACTTAATGTTCACTTGAAAGGACTTACGCTAACGGGTGGCAACAGTCAAGATATCGGCGGTGCTATTCTCAATAAAGAAAACCTTACCGTCAAAGATAGTGTTATTACTGGAAATACCGCTCGACTTCGTGGTGGTGGCATTTATAATGCTGACGGTAAACTTATCATCAAAAACAGTGTCATTAATGAAAATAGAACTTTACGAGCGAGTGGTGGCGGTATTTCTAATACCGGTCAACTTGAGGTAAACAATACCATCATCAAAAATAATTTTGCCTCTGCTGGTGGTGGTATTGCCAATATAGGAGAAGCCATCATTAACAACAGTGTGATCAAGGGTCATACTTCCTTTATGGGTGCTGGTATCTATAATTTGGGGGGTGAACTAACAGTTAAGCAAAACACCGTTATCAAAGAGAATACATCCCGAATTGATGGTGCCGGCATTCTTAATGTCTCTGGTTACACTGAAATTCAAAAAAGTAGTGTCACTGACAATCAAGCAAATGGTCAAGGGGGTGGAGTTTTTTCCTTTGACGGAACCCTAACAATGGACAAAAGCGAGCTTGCTAATAACTCAGCTACCTATGGAGATAGTGATGTTCTTGAATTAGATACTCTGATTAAAGCCACACCTGGTCAAGATGTTCTCACTGGAACTACAGGTAATGATCAAATTGTTAGTTTCGACGAAGATAGTATTATTAATGGTCAAGAGGGTGATGATCTTCTTTTTGGTAATGGAGGGTCAGATATTTTCGTTCTTGCAGCCGATAACGGACAAGATTTTATTGCTGACTTTATGGAGGGTCAAGACTTTATTGGTTTATCAGGAGGATTAACCTATGAAGATTTAACCTTTTCGGGTCAAACCATTAACTTTGGCGATCAAACCTTAGCAGTTTTAAATGGAGTAGACACCAGTAGTTTAACTAATCAGAATTTTATTGTTATGTAACTTTAGTTGGGTGGATAATACCCACCATAAGTGATTTTTAGTTCCTAGAAGTTTAGAGGCCAATCACTTACCGCAGTAGACTGGTCTCTTTGTTTTTTTAGGGTAGCAGGGGTGAATCAAAATAACAACCCTAAGCACATAGTAGATCGTAGGGTGGGTTAGGTGCGAGGTTGATTTTGGTGAAAACATCATAAGTTTTTATCTGCACCGTAACCCACCATTTTAGATATAACGAAATTGTAAAAGCAACTGGAAAAAACGAGAAACTACTGCAACTAGAACTAGCGATAATTATGTTTAGAGATTATTATATTAGTAGCGCAAAAGGAGCTAGTTTTGCTCATTTATCCTTAATTTAATTTCGTCAAGAACTTGCTAAGAGAAATATTTGTATTCATTATGATAGTTCAGATTTTCAACAAGAATTAGAAACTTTAATATTGAAGGGTTAGGTGCTTGGTATCATCACTGGCGGGAACCTTATCATTTACTCTTAAATATTCCTTGGAAATATTTTATTGTTTTGATGTCCGTCTTTTATCTTTTTCTCAATTTAGGCTTTGCTTTAGCGTATTTTTTGGGGATTGATGGCATAGAAAACGCTATTGAGGGTTCTTTTAGTGATGCTTTCTTTTTTAGTATTCACACCTTTTCTACTATTGGTTATGGCAATATGTATCCTACTACCCTCTATACACATATCCTTGTTACCTTAGAAGCTTTCGTTAGCCTTTTAGGTATTGCCTTAATCACAGGATTAGCTTTTGCTCGTTTTTCTCAATCTAATGCTAAGATTTTGTTCTCTGATGTCGTTGTGGTTCTTCCTTACGATAATGTTCCTACTCTGATGCTTAGAGTCTCTAATCAACGCAAAAATTATATTCTTGAAGCCAAAATGCGTGTCTATCTCATGTGGGATGAAGTTAGTAAAGAAGGGGATTTTTTTCGTCGGGTTCATGAATTAAATTTGTTGATCATTTTCGCTCTTCTGATAGCTATTGATAAATGAGTGCGGATATTCCACTTCTGCACAACCCTTTGGTCATGAAGAGCGAAGATTTTATAAGAATCTCCTGATTTTAGCGTAGCGGAATCAGGAGAGTGTCAATTCAACTAAAACCAGTCAGATTGGACTATAGCGTTTCTCGGACTCATGAGGTACACCTAACACCTGCCTCCTGCCCCCTGCCTCCTGCCTCAAAGGGATAACTTCTGTACCTCACCAGTATGGGAACTGCTATATATTTTCATTAACTCTTGCTTTGACCATCAATCTGAGCTAAAAGTTGTGTTGCTTTTTCACATAAAGCTTCATGACAATGACCATTACTAGCGATTAAACAGCCCCATTGACGTACATCTCCTCTGTTATAAATTAAGGGATCACCGTTCTCATGGGTAAATTTTCCTCCTGCTTCAGTTAAGATTAATTCTGGTGCAGCAAAGTCCCAATCTTTGGCCGCAGATTTACCAGATAAAGAGATATAAATATCAGAAGTTTTTTCTAATAAAGTTGAAATTTTTCCTCCAACACTACCCATATAAATGCGATCTTTTAGAGGTAAAGCATCAATTAAAGCTTGAAAGCGATTGTCTCTATGGGTGCGACTAACCACTAAATACAACTCTTCAAGTTGGTTTCTTGGTGATACTTTAACAGGGGTAACTGTTCCATCGGCAGTTTCAACAAAAGTACCGTTTCCTTTACTCGCATAATAGATTTTTTTTGTTTCAGGAATAGCAACCACAGCCACCATCGGGCGGCCTTGATAAGCTAAGGCAATATGTAAGGCATATTCTCCGGTTTTATCAATAAAATCCCTGGTACCATCAAGGGGATCAATAATCCAAACCCAATCTTTAGCAATCGGTTCCGTTCCTTTATAAGTTTCTTCACTCAAATAACCGAAAGTATCCTCAGGAAAAACCTTTTGTAATTTCTCTAAAATGTAATGATTGGCAGCAATATCAGCCGCCGTAACTGGGCCATCTTTTTTATCTTCATTAACCTTTAAATCCCCTTCTCCTCGATAATAAGAACTGAGGATTTCAGCGGCCCCCCAACCCACGGAACGGGCAATGGCTTCGATTTCTTCTAATTTTTGGGTTTGTGTCATATCCAAGTGATTCCCTCTCTGATTGCACTTTCCTAATTTTATCCTGATGTCGCCTTTATTAAAATGATAATTTACATAATTATTAAAAAATAGAAAGAATTATATTAACCGGCTATTTTCTTTGATTCATTATTGATTCTAGGTGATTAAAACCACAGCATTCCAAGTTTGAGGGATTGACTAACTAACAGAAAAATGGTAGAGACTGTATGCTGTAAAAGAAGATGATTTTTTCAAAGAGATCAAAAAATTTAAGATTTTAAAGCTATAAAATATAGACACTTTCAAGTTAGGATTAAAAATGAGGGAATTATTGGAAAAGTATTCCCCTGGAAACCTCTCTATAGATAGTAACGTTTCCAAATTCTTTCTTGAAGATTAGGTTTATCTTAAAAGATTATGCTCAACAGAATCGCTAATCAAATTAAAAAGTGTTTCCCTGCACCACAGGTGAGTGCGCACTGCGATGGTCCTTGTGGTGTATATGATCCCGCTTCTGCTCGCATTTATGCTGAAGCAGTCTACTCTATGACCAAGAAAATCGCTGATTTAGAAAGTCATGTACCTCCTGCTGAGGAAACGGCTAAGATTGTAGCTTATCACAATACTTTATCTCGCTATATTGCCATTAAGGAAGAGCAGGCACAGAAAACCAAAGAAGAGTTACTCATCCTCTGGACTGACTACTTTAAACCTGAACACTTAGCTGACTACCCTGATCTCCATGATATGTTCTGGAAAGCAACTAAACTTTGCTCTGCTTGTAAAGTGGAAGTTAACCTAGCTCATGCTAACCAATTACTCATGGAAGTCAAAAAAATCCACGAGATATTCTGGAAAACTAAGGGACGGGATGTACCCTGGATCAAAGCCAGCTAAATTATTTAGTTGAAGGTGGTAGCCATCAATTTGCTCCCAACAAGCAACTATAAAGAATTATTGCTGTGGTTGTTGAGGTTGCGTCAACGATTTTGTGTCACAGGGAATTCTATGTTTCCTGTACTTAAGGAAGGCGAAGAAGTCCTTGTCGACACAAAAGCCTACCACCGTTGTTTACCTGAAATGGGGGATTTAGTTATCGCTTGGCATCCTCATCAGCCAAATTTAAGAATCATAAAACGAGTGGTTAGGGTTGATGAGAAGGGTAATTGTTTTTTGATGGGAGAAAATAGTTTAGAAAGTAGTGATAGTCGTTCTTTTGGTTGGGTAAGTTTGCAACAAATTATTGGAAAAGTTACCAGTAGATTTCCTTAATTGGGGTTATGGTTGTTTAGAATTTCTTTAATTAGCTTAATTGTTTGTTCAGTATCCACTGCAATAAAGGTTAAGTTAGGGGATAAGCCTTTAAAAAATTGTTGACTTTCTGGATGTTCACTTAATAAAATAACAGGTTTTCCAGTTTTTAATGCTAAAGCTATTTCTGAAGCTGTCCCCAACCCGATTCCACAAGCAACGATAACATCAGAGGACAAAGCATTGATATTGTTTCTAGCATTTCCTAAGTCAGTGAGAATGGCAATATCAACAGCATCAGAAACATTTTTTGTATTCTTTGAAGGTAAGATACCGATGGTTAATCCTCCTGCTTCTTTTGCCCCTTTATTCGCTGCATCCATCACCCCGACATTACGGCCTCCTGTTAATAATAGCCAGTTTTCTTGTGCAATTAATTTTCCTAATTTGTAGGCGTTTTTAATGTCTGTTTCTGTAGCTAAGTCTCCAGGTCCCATGACTCCAATAATGGGTTTTCTCATAATTTTTCTATCTCCTGTTAATTGAGTTGGTAGGGTGGGTAATACCTACCTTAGTTATCCCAAAGCATTTGGTTCTCTCATTGAGTCTAGACTTAAGCGGTTTGTGGGACAACAATTTGTTTTTAATGCTTTTAGAAAGTTTGTAAAGGAAAATGATAAGGTATATTTTACAGTAATAGGTGAACCTGGAATGGAGTTGAGTTAGATTTACGCAAGGAAACCAAACATAATCAAGTGGAAATCAAACAATTATCTTTTCGTTTAGATGGGGTGTTTCTCCCTCGTCTAGAAGAGAAAAATAAACCAATCTATTTTGCTGAAGTACAGTTTCAAAATGATGCAAGATTTTATTCTCGTTTCTTTTCCCAAATCTTTCTTTATTTAGACAAAACAGATTTAGAAAATGATTGGCGAGGGGTGGTTATTTATCCCCGTCATCAAGTAGGTCGCATCTGATGAATGGGAAGTGTTGAATGAAGTCACAAGTTTGAAAAACCAGGAACTTTACGATAAATAGTCTCAAGGGAACCACGATAATTAATACTGAAAAATTCTACTTTATCCCCTACTTCATATATTTTTTCTGTCCAGTTTCCCGACTCATCACGACGATAACATTCAATTTTCATTACATCTTGGTGAATTAGAACATACTCTTTTAAAGTAGAACAAGTTTGATAATCACTGAATTTTTGACCTCGATCAAATGCTTCCGTTGATTTCGATAATACCTCCATTACAAGAACAGGATAAAGAATAAAATCATCGGTGTTATTAATCTCCCTTTCATCACAAACAACCGCAATATCAGGATAATAATAACAATTTGCTTCTTCTAATCTCACCTTAATATCTGAATTTAAAACAAGACAAGGACTATCTGCAAGGTGGATATTTAATAAGGTTGTTAAATTTGCCCCTAAAACAATATGAGACTTTTTTGCACCTACCATTGCATAAACTTGTCCCTTTCGGTATTCATGTTTGATAGGACTGACTCTTTCTCCTTCTAGATATATTTCTGGAGATATATAAAAAAATTGACCACTTGTTATCATAATTTATGTGGTAGTTTCTACTATTCCCTGATTACCCATCTGAGTTAATTATAATCTATCCCTATTGATATGTTTGAGAAATGCGATCACAGTTCTATTTTTTAGTTTATGGAGTTAAAATGAAAAGATGGAGTTCGAGTGGGATGACCAAAAAAACAAAATCAACATTGAAAAACATGGAATTGATTTTAATTTCGCCAAAGAAATCTTTTCAGGAGTCTGGATCTCAAAAACTGATAATAGAAAAGACTACGGTGAAGAAAGATTAATTGCTTTGGGACTTTTAGGAGAATATATCCTAGTTATAGTCTATACCCTGCGAGGGGACAAAATACGACTCATATCTACAAGACGTGCTAATAAAAATGAAAGGAGTATTTATTATGCCTATGTCAAGAGAGGAACAATTAAAGATCCTTGGTCAGATGAAAGAATCTGATATAGATTATTCAGATATACCTGCTACTGATACTGAATTTTGGCAAGAAGCTACTGTTAATAACCCTCTAAAAGTTTCTGTAACTCTCAAGCTTGATCCCTCGGTTTTTGCTTGGTATAAACAGCAGTTTCCCCAAGAATATCAGACTTTAATTAATGCCATATTAGAAAAATATATGGTAGAAAATAGTTGTTAATAATAATATAATTTAGTAGAGTTTTAATAATATTAAAACTCTACTAAATTCATAAATTTTCTTCGATTTTTCCTTCTGCATCATGCACAATATTCCTTAATTTATCCAGGGTATTACTATCAACATTTTGCCATAAACCTCTTTGATTTGCTTCTAATAATCTTTCGGCTATATCTCGCAACGCCCAAGGATTTTTTTCTTGGGTAAATTGTTGCACAGTCTCATCAAATAAATAAGCTTCTGCTACTCCTTGATACATAAAATCTTCCACACAATTTCCTGTTGCATCATAAGCGAATAAATAATCTACCGTTGCTGACATTTCAAACGCCCCTTTATAACCATGTTTCATCACCCCTTTAATCCATTTTGGGTTAATGACACGGGAACGATATACTCTAGAAATTTCTTCTTTTAATCGTCTCACTTTGGGATTAGCAGCAATGGCATTATCTCCAAAATAAGTCTCAGGATTTTTACCGATTAACGCCCTCACAGCAACGGTTAAACCCCCTTGAAACTGATAATAATCGTCGGAATCTAAGAGATCATGTTCTCTATTATCTTGATTATGTAAGATAATTTGTAATTGTTTTAAACGTCTTTCAAAGACTTCTGGAACCCCATGGCCCACTCCATTTTGATCATAAGCATAACAACTCCAATTAATGTAAGCGTTGGCTAAATCTTGCTCACTTTCCCAATTTTGTGCCTCAATTAATCCCTGTAAACCAGCACCATAAGACCCAGGTTTTGATCCAAAAATTCGATAACCTGACTTCAATTTTGCTTGTTCTTCTGTTAATCCTTGTTGCTGCCAAAATACCTGTTCTTCTTGTACCTTTGCTGCTAAGGGATTGATAGTTTTTGATTCTTCTAGACTTGACACATCTTTGATCACTTTGTATAGTAATTGTAGTAAGTTAGGGAAACTGTCTCTAAAAAATCCCGATACCCGTATCGTCACATCCACACGGGGTCGCCCTAACACCGATGGTTTAAGGATTTCATAATCAATTACCCGACGGGATAACCCATCCCAGATCGGCTGTACTCCTAATAAAGCTAACACCTGGGCAATGTCATCCCCTCCTGTACGCATGGTAGAGGTTCCCCAGATCGAAATAGCGAGGGTTTGGGGATATTCTCCATTATCTTGAGTATAACGCTCAATGAGGGCTTCTGCTGCTTTTCTACCCACATCCCAAGCGGTTTGGGTGGGGATAGCGCGGATATCCACGGAATAGAAGTTGCGTCCAGTGGGTAAAACTTCTGGTCTACCTCTGGTGGGTGCGCCGGATGCACCGCTAGGAACATATTTTCCGTTTAAACCTCTCAGTAAGTTAGTAATTTCTTGGGGGGTTTCGTAGAGTTTTGGCAGTAGAAAAGTTTTGATCCAGTTTAGTTCTTTTTGGGTACAAGGTAAGGGGTTAAATTGCTCAATGTTATGAGTATTTATCAGATTTTCGACTAACTTTTGTGCATATATTTCTAAGACTTCAATAACATCCCCAATGATACGACATTGTTTTAATTCATAAGAAATTTCTTCAGGTATTCTTTTAGACAAATTTGAACAAGAAAATGATTCCTCTAAGTTAGCAGTTAAGGGACTAATATCTAAGTTAAAATCTGTTGCTATTGCTGTAATTAAACCCATTCTATCTAAGCTAGGATAACGAGTAATAGAGATAATTAAATCTCGTAATTGTGTATTTTGGGGACAAGTTCCTAAGATGTGTAATCCGTCTCTTATTTGTGCTTCTTTTAGTTCACATAAATAACCATCTGCAAGGGTTAAAAATTGAGATAAACTATCATTATTTATAGTGTTTATTCCTAAGTCTTGATTGAGATTAGTTTCTGTTACTAATTTTGTAATGCGATCGCCAATTATTTTTAAGCGTTTAGGATCTAAAGTTTGTGCTTCGTAATATTCATCAATTAAGGTTTCTAACTGTTCTAAATCGCCGTATAATTCTGCACGGGTTAAAGGGGGTGTTAAATGGTCTAAAATAACTGCATGGGAACGACGTTTTGCTTGGGAACCTTCCCCCGGATCATTAACAATAAAAGGATAAAAATTAGGGATATTTCCTAATGCTATTTCTGGATAACAAGTTGATGATAAAGCTAAACTTTTACCCGGTAGCCATTCTAAGTTACCGTGTTTACCGACATGGATAATAGCGGATGCTTGAAAATGGTGCTTTAACCAATAATAATAAGCTAGATAATGGGGGGTAGGTTCTAAGTCTGGTGCATGATAGTTTAAACTAGGGTCAAAGTCGTAACCTCTAGAGGGTTGAATACCGATGAAAATATTACCTAATTGAATACCAGAAATAGGATAACCAGTAACATTATTCGCTTCAGGAATATGACTCCAACGCTGTGTAATTTGTTGTTGGGTTTTTAGGGGTAAGGTTTGGAAATATTGTTCGTATTCTGCACAAGAAACAGATTGATTAATGGGACGTAATTCTTGACTTTCGGGATCATTGGTTATTCCTTGGGTTAACCTTTGTATAAGTTCATCCCCTGTTTTTGGTATATTTTCAATGTTATAACCATCTTGTTGTAATGCTTGCAAAATTTTAATACAACTTGTAGGGGTATCTAAACCAACCCCATTGGCTATTCTTCCATCTTTATTGGGATAATTAGCTAAAATTAAAGCAATTTTTCTTTCATTCACTGGAGTGTTTTTAAGCTTGATAAAACTAGCAGCTAACTCAGTGACAAAATTAATTCTATCTTGTGCTGATTCATAAACAATAACATCAGTTTCTAACTGTTCATTCCAGGTTTTCACTGACTTAAAAGAAACAGCGCGAGTGATAATTTTACCATCCACTTCAGGTAACGCAACATTCATAGCTACATCTCTAGGATTTAAGCCTTGAAAGCTATTATTCCACTGTTCAACTGTACCACTACTAAAGATAACTTGCAAAATAGGAATATCTAACGTTTGCCATAAATGACTACAAGAATTATCATCAATTTTTCCTAAAGAGAAACTGGTTGTATTCAAAATTAGCTGGATAGGGTGATCCGATAGAGACTGACAATAGTTAATCAATTGATTTTGAATATCAGGATCACGCAAAGAAGAAATAAAAATAGGAATAGGATTGATTTGTTGGTCTAACAAACTTTGACATAAAGCATCAATGGGTTGTAAATTACCTGCTAAATAATGAGAACGATAAAAGAGTGTAATAACATTATAAAAATTACAATTATTTTCTAGATTGTTCTGATAAATACCAAAATCAGGAACAATATTGGGTTCAGAAGGATTATAATTTGTTTGCCAATAAAGATCAGAGATAAATTTTAAGCCATTAAGCCAATTTTCTTGTCCTCCTTGCGTTAAATAACACCACAACTTATGACTCTGAGAAAAAGCAACCGTGGAATGACTCATTAACGTTTCATCTAAATGATCATCTCCTGGTAAAATGAAGAGAGTAATCCGATTTAACTCAGCAATTTCCTTAATAACTTCTAACCCATAAGGCCAATAAGATTGACCTCCCAATAATCGTAATATAATGACTTTAGCCTGAAATAATACCGTCTCAGCATAAGTATCAATACTTAATTGTTGTTGTAATTGTAAAATATTTGTGGCGCGTATTGCAGGGAAATGATTAGGCAAAAAAGGGAGACAAGCAGCTAAACTTTGAATATCTGTATCTGCTGCGCTTAAAAAGACAATAGGTGCTTGATTTTGCTCAATAAAGATAACTCCCTCTTGCTCAGCATTCCAACCTCCGGGGGTAGCAGCTATTCGGTGCATTAAAACTCCTTAACATTTAAACAAAATGAGGTTTCAGGATAGGATGGAAAATGGAGAGATTCTATTTAAGGATTATGTCTCTTTTCCTCTAGCCTTGTCCAATGAAATGAATCCTGTTTCAAAATCTATTTTACGTCGAACTTTGCCCATAAGTATATTCGAGGAACTTTGTTCTCTTTGGCGAGAGCTAGTGGAGATGGAAGGTTCTACAGCAATATTGCTTAACGAATCTATAGTTTCTCCAGAAATAGAAAATATTTCTGAAATTTTGGGAGCCAAAAAGTTCTATCTGTTGTTATCCTCCCAGTTATCTGCCCTGCTGCAAGGGACACTCAACGCTTCATCCCTATCTTATCAGGTTACCATTACTTGCGAACCCCAAGCGATCGCCGAGTTTACTCAGAAGTTACAGCAGCACCTTGATAATGGCTCTCCTTGGCGCGATCATCTGACTTTCTATACCTCCCTTCATATAACCCAATTAAACCCCCTACAATCCCATTTTAACGTCCGCTTATGGAACATTTTAGTACCTGAATTCTCGGAAACCTCAGAAGTTATGTATGAGGGACTTAGGACTTGTGAACCAGTTGAAGATGCGTTGCGTCAACAAGTTGCTCAAGAAAGGTTATTAAATCAAGTTGTTGGTCAAATTCGTCAAAGTCTAGAATTATCCGCTATTTTAGAAACAGCCGTTAGGGAATTACGCAGTTTTTTGCAGGTTGATCGTTTAGTTATTTATGAATTTAGAGAAAAAACTATCTCAAATTCCGACTCAGAACATTTAAGACAAACTTGGGGTTTAGTGACCTACGAATCACGGGTTTCTCAAACTATTCCTTCTTTATTAAATGTGGTTGCAGAAGATACTTGTTTTACTAACATTCCTCAATATAAATATAAATATCGTCAAGGGCAAATTGTCGCCATTGATGACGTAGAAATGAGATACGCTGCTTCTTTATGTTTAAGTCGATTTCTCCAACAATATTGGGTACTATCCAAGTTAATTGCTCCTATTCTAGTAGAGGGTAAATTATGGGGACTATTAATTGCTCATCAATGCTTTAAAAAAAGACAATGGTTAGAAAATGAAAAAATATTTTTAGGCCAAATAGGAGAACATTTAGCTGTTGCTATTTATCAAGCACAATTATACGCTCCAGTTCAAGACCAAAAAAACACCTTTGAACAGAGAGTTATTGAAAGAACTCAAGAACTTCGTGATACATTACTCGCTTCTCAAGCAGCTAATCATTCTAAAAGTGAATTTTTAGGGAATATGAGTCATGAATTACGAACCCCTTTAACTTGTATTATTGGCTTATCAGGAACCTTATTACATTGGTCACAAGAAAGCTCAAACTTGCCCTTAGATAAACAAACAAAGTATTTACAAACTATTCAAAACAGTGGTAAGCATTTGTTAGATATGATCAATGAAATTCTAGAATATTCTAACTTACAATCAGGAAAATATGTGTTAGCTATTCGAGAATTTTCCTTGACAAAAGTGTCTAAAAATGTCATTCAAAGAGTGAGTGATGAAGCCGAACATCGTCGGATTAATTTAGAACTTGATTTGCAAATTAATCATCAACAAGATAGCTTTTACGCTGATCCCGAAAGGGTTCAACAAATCCTTTATCATTTATTGAATAATGCTTTAAAATTCACTCCAGAAAATGGAACTGTCACCTTAAGAGTTTGGCGAGAAAACAATCAAGTTTCTCTCGAAGTCGAAGATACAGGAATCGGAATAAAAGAAGAACAAATTCCCTTATTATTTGAGTCATTTCAACAATTGGAAAATTCTCGCAGACGGGTTTATGGAGGTACAGGATTAGGATTAGCATTAACTAAACAATTGGTGGAACTTCACGGGGGAACCATTGAAGTCGAATCTATTATCAATCAGGGTTCTAGCTTTACTGTCAGAATTCCTAGTCAACCTCAAAATCAAGCTAAATTCCTCAATAATTTAGATAAAAATCAAACCTTATTTGCCAAAAATAAAACCATTATTTTAGTAAAAAGTAATGAAGAAATTGCTACATTAATTGGTGAGTTGTTAACGGCAGCAAATTATCATTTTATTTGGTTGATGGATGGATCAAAAGTCATTAAAAAACTAGAATTATTGGAACCATCAGTAGTTATTTTAGATCAAGATTTATCAGAAGTTATAAAAATTAATGAATCTTTAAAAAAACTCCCAGAAACTCAAAAAACTAAAGTATTAGTATTAAGAAATGAAATGAATTCAAAAGAATGGACAGAAATTTCTAAAATGGGAATAGATGACTATTTAATTAAACCAATTCAACCCAATCTTTTATTAAAGCGAGTTAACGCCTTAATATTTAATGATAATGGATCAGAAGATGAGTAAACAGTTATCAATTATCAGTCATCAGTTATCAGTTATCAGTTAAATTCTTAATTTTTACCTTATGATAATCCCAAAATCAAGCTTAATTGTTTCCTGTCAAGCACCTGTTTATTCTCCATTATTTGACCCAAATATTATTGCTGCTATGGCAAAAGTTTCCATTAATCAAGGGGCAAAAGGAGTCAGAATTAATACTCCTGATCATGTTAAACAAGTCAGAAAAGAATTACCGAATATTCCCATTATTGGGCTGTGGAAACAAGACTATTTAGGGTATGATATTTATATAACTCCCTGTTATCAAGATGCAGTGGCGATCGCCGAAGCAGGGGCCGATGTTATTGCCATTGATGGCACTTTAAGAAAGCGTCCCCAAGGAGAAAATTTAGCCGATTTAATTGACAATATTCACCAAAAATTGGGAAAATTAGTGATGGCTGATGTTGATACCATAGAAAGTGCCATGGCCTCAGCGAAAGCAGGGGCAGATTTTGTGGGAAGCACTCTTTATGGATATACCAAAGAAACAGAAAATTGTCATCCTCCCGGATTTTCATTATTAGAAGAAATGAGTCGAAAATTAACAATTCCTATTATTGCAGAGGGGGGAATTGCTACCCCAGAAGAAGCAAAAAAAGCCTTAGATTATGGGGCTTATTCTGTTGTTGTGGGAACTGCAATCACAGGAATTGATTTAAAAGTTCAAGCTTTTCAAGCGATGTTTAAGTAAGCAAAAATTGTATGTATTCTAATCAATTACC
>JAAUYD010004662.1_pt1 | contig 13984 bp, 13 predicted proteins | sample 7278101 | NCBI WGS metagenome assembly JAAUYD01 (sample SAMN14350128, study PRJNA611818) | marine sediment metagenome | isolation source: surface marine sediment (0.6m) | place: French Polynesia: Moorea | collected 2018-08
GAACAACTGCGGCGATCCAGACTAAGAGTTAGCCATGGCATACCAAATAGCCCACTGCACCGGCCCCCTTTACTGGGCAAATAATGGGGTAACGATTGATACTTGTTTGGTGCTCCCGAAAGGAGAATTAAGGTGCGTGGGGTGTCCAGAAGAACGATCTGCTGCGGAAGCGATATGGCCCCCGCTATTGTAATTTTCTGCTGCGCCGAATGATCCGCCAAATCTTTTCCAGAAGATCCAACCGTTCGCTCCTGGAAAGATCCGCCAGCATGATCCTGACCGTTCCCATTATCTTTCCGGTCATTGAGGCTATGCAGTTCGATCCCATCTGGTTTGGGGTTCTCATGGTCATTGTTCTGGAAGTCGGGCTGATTACCCCTCCCGTGGGTCTTAACGTCTTTGTGTTGAAGGCCGCAGCGCCCACCGTGCCGATGACTGTCATTTTCAGGGGAATCCTGCCATTCTTACTGTCGGCCTTTCTGGCCATTGTCCTATTGACGATCTTTCCCCAAATTGCCCTTTTCATCCCTTCGATGATGTAGGAGGAAAACGAAATATGAATCTGGCTAAAAACTTGGAAATGTCCGCTTTCTACTTCCCGGAACGGCCCGCCATCAGTGAAGATCACAAGGAGACCAGCTACTCGCTCCTAAATGAGCGGGCCAACCAGGTGGCCACGGCCCTGTTCAAGATAGGTATCGCATCCGGCGACCACGTGGCCTTGTGCGCACCCAATTCCGGAGACTGGTTGGCCTTCTATTTCGGCGTGATCAAGATCGGGGCCGTTGCGGTGACGCTTTCGAGTCAGTTGAAAGCAGATGAGTTGACCCTGCTGGTCAATCATTCACGTCCCAAGGCCATTTTTACGCATGACGAAAAGCTGGGTGACCTTGAAAAACTGCGAGACGAAGATTGTCTGACAAAAATCATCTGCCCGGAAGGTGATCTGAGTTTTGAAAAGCTGCTCAATTCCGGCCAAAGCGCCTTTAAGGCCGTGGACGCTGAAAGAACGGACACGGCCGCTATTTTGTATACCGGCGGGACCACGGGGATTCCAAAAGGGGTCATGTTGAGCCACGAAAACATCAACGCCGCTATCCACACGGTTGTGCACCAAGAACGTTCAACCGAGTACGACAAGGCGCTTTGCTTTCTACCCTTCAACCACGTCTTTGGGCAAATGCACATCATGAATGCCACCATTCTCAGCGGCGGATGCCTGGAGCTAATGCCCGGCTTCGACTTGGACCGTGTTTTGGCCGTCATGAAGGCTGGTCGTATTACCAAGTTTTTTTCGGTCCCCACCATCTATGTGCGGCTGTTGACCCTGGATCGGCTCAAGGATACCATGGGCGACGTCCGGTACTGTTTTTCCGCTGCGGCCAGCATGGCAGCCGAAACCGTCCATCAATGGAAACAGCGTACCGGCCTGTCCATTTACGAGGGATATGGCATGACCGAAGCTGCCCCGACCGTGGCCTACAACCATCAACATCGGCACGTTATCGGCTCGGTGGGAACGGCAGTGCCCGGGGTGGAGATCCAAATCAGGGATGAAAACGGAAACGTACTGGAGCCGAACAATGCGGGCGAAGTCTGTGTTCGTGGCCCGAACATCATGAAGGGGTATTACAACAATGTCGAAGGCACGCGCGAAGCCTTCTGGCCCGGCGGTTGGTTTCGATCCGGCGACGTGGGTGTATTGGACAAGCACGGCTACCTGTTTATCGTCGACCGGCTGAAGGACATGATCATCAGCGGTGGTGAAAACGTCTATTCCACGGAAGTAGAGGAAGTGCTCTACGCCTACCCGGATGTACAGGAATGTGCCGTCATCGGTACGCCGGACAAGGAGTGGGGCGAAAGGGTCACAGCCGTCATCCTCCCGAAACCAGGCCGGACCATCGACCAAAAAAAGTTGAAAGATTTCTTGAAAGCCAGGTTGTCGACATACAAGGTTCCCAAACGCTTCTTTATGGTCGATGATTTTCCTAGAAGCCCGGCCGGCAAACTGTTGAAACGGAAACTGCGCGAATCCTTCCTCAAAGGCGAAGACTCGGCCTGATTGGAAGTCATTTCAAAACTCGAATTACTAGTACCTTACGAAACACTGCAACGAGCTATTCGTCTCACACTTATGCAAGATCTATCGCGTGCGTGCCCTGTGAGGCCAATAGAACGATGATAACAGATCTTTCCCTCCAAAAGCCATATTGGCACGGGCTATTATTAGGGTACCAACACGAGTTTGGCGGCGGAAATTATGCCCTTGTCAAGGTCGGCGAAGGCCTGAGGGCCATCGGATAGTGGTCGTGTATCCACCCAATCGAGATCGCCAAACATGCCGCCGGACAAAGCATCGACGGTGGCCTTAAAATCTTCCCGTGTGTAGGTATAGATGCCGATGAGGTCAACTTCCTGTAAAGTTACCTTTTTGATATCGAGGCCTTCCCGCGAATCCATAAGCCCAATATGGGCAAAAATACCACCGGGGGCGACAACCCGTGACCCCAGGGCCCGAGTTACACCTCCCCCCACCGCGTCGATCACCAGCTCGAATGAATCGGCGGGGAGTTCAGTCCCGTTTGATGGATCATGGACAGTACAGCCTGTCGAGCGTTCTACCATCTCTCGCCTTAGCTTGTTTATTTCGGCCACCGTCACCTTCCGGCATCCATAACTTTTTAGCAGGAGCGCAGATAGCATACCGATGGCACCGCCCCCGATTACCAGTGCCCGCAGCTCTGCCAGAGGCCGCGGGGAATGCAGCTGCACTCTGTTGAGGGTATGGAGAGAACAGGCTGCTGGTTCCGCAAGAGAGGCCTTCACCGTGTCTAAAGAATTGGGGATGGCAACCAGATTCCGTTCCGGGATAGCCACGTACTCGCAGTAGGCACCCGCAACTCTCATCCCAATCAGTTCTCTCCTGAGGCAGAGGTTTGTTCGGCCGCTTTCGCAGTATGTGCAAACGCCGCATGTCATAAGCGGGTTTATCACTACTCGCAAACCTTTTGATTCTCCTGATGTAACTGTCCCAGCAACCTCGTGCCCTAAAATGAGGGGGGGCACTCTGCGAGGGTCGTGCCCATGGTAGGCGTGCATGTCAGAGCCACAGATACCTGACGCCAAGACTTTTACCAGCACCTGACCCTCACCGGGCACAGGGTCCGGTTCATCACGGTATACGACCTCGTCCGCTTTCGTGTATACAAGCGCTTTCATGTGCATTCTTTCCTTTATGGTATAGCTACTTGGCGGTCCAGCCACCGTCCAGGAAGATCATCTGGCCGGTGATATAGTCCGAGGCGCGGGAGGATAAAAACACTATCAATCCAGCGAGGTCAGACAACTCCCCGTTTCGCCCGATGATGGTCTGCCTGGCGAGAGCGTCGATGACCGTTTGATCGTCATACAACGGAGCGGTAAGACCGGTTTTGAAAAAACCCGGTCCGATGGCGTTGCAAGTAATTCCGCTCTGGTCCTTGGACCATGCTTCTGCCATGGCACGCGTAAGCTGCATCACTCCACCTTTGGACGCGCCGTACGCAATGCTGTTTGGAAAGGCGCGCATCGACTGAAGTGATCCGATGTTGATAATTTTTCCCCATCCTTTCGAGCGCATGGATGGCACCAGCAGGCGTGCCAGGAAGAATGGGGCCGTCAAATTGATCGCAATTGTTGTGTTCCACGTCTCTGGGCTGACTTTTTCCCACGGTTCCCTCAGGTTAACGCCGGCTGCATTGACTAGAATATCAGGGGGACCAAAATGTGATGAAGCCCGTTCCACCATGCCAGGCAGTTCATCAAGATTACTGACATCACACGTCTCATAGGCGGCACTCACCTTTAATGATTCAACTTCTTCCACCGCCTCTTTAAGCGCCTTCTCCTCACGAGGGAGGGCGACATGCACGACTGCCGCACCCGCTCGGGCGAGATGATAAGCTATGGCCCGTCCGATTCCCGAACTGCCCCCCGTCACCAGGGCCACCCGGCCACTTAATTCAAAAAGTTCATTTATATTGCTCATGCCGTTTCTCCTAATTCGAATGTCTCATTCGGAAAATACTTGGCCAAGCGGACATCTGATGTGCGCGCATGGGCCTCCATGCCTTCTAGCCGTGAAATGCGCGCCGAAACGGCTCCTATCTGTCGATTCGCTTCCCGCGTCAATCGCTGGTAGGTGACGGTTTTGATAAACTTGCCGGCACTCAACCCGCCGGAGTAGCGGCCCGCCTTTTTGGTGGGCAGGATATGATTGGGGCCGGAGGTCTTGTCGCCGTAGGCCACCGTCGATTCTTCACCCAAAAAGAGCGAACCGTAATTGGTCAAGGTGTCTAACCACCAGTCCAGGTCGGCAGCCTGAATCTCCAGATGCTCCGATGCATATTCATCGCTTACCTGGGCCGCCTCTTCCCTGGTCGAAACCAATATCACTTCACCGTAATCGCGCCAGGACGCCTCCGACACTTCAGGTGCCGGCAAGGCGGCAATGACCTCGGGCATTTTTTTCATTACTTCTTGGGCCAGATCCTGTGATGTGGAAATCAATACAGCCGGTGAGTCATAGCCGTGCTCGGCCTGACCGACCAGATCGGCCGCCACGATGTCGGGGTCGGCCGTCTCATCGGCTATGACCAGGATTTCGGATGGACCCGCAAAGACATCGATGCCGACTTCGCCGTAGAGGATGCGCTTGGCCTCTGCCACAAATTTATTGCCGGGCCCCACCAGGATGTCCGCCGGTTTCCCCGTAAAAATCCCATAGGCCATCGCGGCAATGGCCTGAACGCCCCCCAGGGTCATTATCACGTCCGGCTTGGCAACCGACATGGCATAGAGAATGGACGGATGAATGCCACCCCCATGATGGGAAGGTGAGCAGGCAACCACATAGGGAACACCGGCGGCCTTTGCCGTAGCAATACTCATCAGGGCCGATGCCGCATGGGCAAAGCGTCCGCCAGGCACATAGCACCCGGCCACGTTGACCGGAATCAATTTCTGCCCGGCAATAACACCGGGATGCAATTCGGTTTCAAACTCCAGCATGCTCTCCCGTTGCTTTCTAGCAAAATTGTATACCTGCTCATGGGCAAACTGAATGTCGTCTTTGGTCTGCTGATCTAAACCGGCCGCTGCTTTGTCGATATCTTCCGGTGTGATGATAAAATCACCGGTCCATTTGTCCAGTTTCTCAGCATACTTTTTTACCGCCGCTTCACCGTTTTTCTTAATATCATCCAACATATTAACCACGATCTCCCGGGTTTGGGTCTCATCGGTTTCCGGAGTTTTGCTTGCCTTTTTAAGGTACTCGATACTCATTGGTTTTCTCCTTATCTAAATTAATTGGGATTGGGATCAAAGAACTTCCAAAAGAATATGTGTGATACGAACGGTTATCCTTCATATTCTCTGCTACACATCGTGGACATAAAAATTGGTGGTGGTGTTGGCGGCTGTCACTAGTTTATCGAATTTGGCCTGAGATCCCACCAGTTCCTTTTTGATGTCGTCCCAGACAGGCAGTTGAGCACCTGCCTTTTTAACCCATTGAGCCTTTTCTTCGGCCGTGGGGACATAAAACTCGACACCCGCCTTTTTCATTTCAGACATGGCGTAGGCCCGTGCTGCCGGGATTTTGGCATGGTTCTGCCGCATGGTAAGTTCGCTGGCAAACTCGACACCTTTCTGAAGATCTGAAGGAAGGCTCTTAAACCATTCGAGATTGCAGGAATAAACCTGGGCATCGGGAACCGCAGCGTTAAAGGTGATGCTGGAGAGTATGTCCTTGAAACCAAAAACCAGCAGCGCTTCTACGCTGGGATCAAGGGCATCGGCGTAGCCCGTCTTGATGGCGGCGGCGGCTTCAATCCACTCCACCGGGATCGGATTGGCGCCCAGCAGTTGGTAAAATCTTTGCAGAATTTTTGAATTGGGAACCCGAAACTTGATCCCCCGCATTTGCTCCGGCGTCTTGATCGGGCCCTTCATGCCTTTACGCAAAGCTACCGTGCGGGGATCGATGCTGGGATACCAAAGTGCTTTGAATCCTCTGGCTTCAATCTTTGGGTTGATTTCATTCTTCCAGGCGTCTGACGTCACCAGATTGACAAATTTCTGATTCTCGCCGCACCAGTAAGGAATGTTGATCACATCAGCCGCCGGCGCAAATGGCGCAAAATTGGATATGGAATGCTGCGCAACCTGGATGGTACCAGTCAGTACTTTTTTTGCCAGCGCGCTGCCGGAACCCAGCTGTCCGCCGGGTGCAAGCTGCACATACATCTTGCCATGGGTTATATTTTGAATATTTTCTTTGTAATCAAGCTGCATGATGGGGTAACTTCGCGAAACACCGAGAACATAAGACGTCGCCACAATCATGGTATACTGGGCGGCTTTTTTGCGTTTCTCTTCCTCACCAGCCACCCGGGCGGAAGCTTCCCGGGAACCCAAGGCACCACTAGCCAGGGCAACGATGGCTGTCGTGGCACCGAATTTGGCGCTGAGCCTTAAAAAGCGCCGGCGCTCCACGGATTGCAGCCCCTTGCGTTTAATATCCTCAGACATTGATATTCCTCCTTATTGATCGTCCTATTTAATCCCGGTCAACCGTACTAAAATACAAGGCTGGAAACGTAAATTTTTTGAGACTGACGATGTGTCATATATTAAGATTCCGCTGGAAATACGGTCAATTCTCTAAAACGAATTTAGGTAACCCAACCTATTTGAGCACCCTAAAGCAACCAGAGTGAAATCCATGGAATATAGCCTATCATCAGCGCGATCACGAGCATAGACAGCACAAAGGGAAAGACGTATCTTGAGATGGCGATAATCGGTGTCTGGGTTACGCCTGAAACCACGAATAGATTTAACCCCAGCGGTGGCGTAATGAATCCAATGCCCAAGGCGGTGACCATGAAGATACAAAAATGAACCTCGTTCATACCGATTTCCTGGGCCAGCGGCAGCAGCAGCGGTGCCAGAATAACAATATTCGGTGTCGTCTCCATAACGCAGCCGGCAATCATCAAAATGGCGATCATGATGATAATAATCAAATAGGGATTGCTCGTCAGAGAGGTCATGAAACCCACGAACGCTTGCGGAACCTGCAGACTGGCCAGAGTTTGGGCCAGAGGCAGGCTCATGGCGATAATGGGCACGATCACTCCGCTGACTTTGGCCGAGGTCTCTAAAATCTTTGGGATATCTTTGATTTTCAAAGTTTTCTGTAAAAATCCGATGATTATCGCGCTGAGGGCCGCCACGGCCGCGCTTTCGGTGGGCGTAAAGACACCCGAGTAGATCCCGCCCAAAATGATCACGGGTATGAGAAGCGCGAAGCGACCCGCGTACACGGTTTTGAGCCAGACTTGAAAATTGAATCCCGCGGTGCTGTTTTCGTAGCCTCTGACACGGTTGACCACGGCATTGGCCGCCATGACCGAGAGCAAAATCAGCACCCCGGGAATGGCAGCGGCCAGAAACAGGGTTGAGGCGCTGATGCCCAGCACCAGCCCGATAATGATATAAGAAATCGATGGTGGAATTAAAATCCCGGTGCAGGCACCGGCCGCCACCAGGGCGCAGGCATAGGGTTTGGGATAGCCTTTAGCCACCAACCGGTCGATGGTGATGCGGCCGATGGCTGCGGCGTCGGCGGCATCGGAGCCGCTGATACAGGCAAAAAAACCGCAGCCCAGCACGGTGGAAGTGCCCAGGCCGGATCGGCGTGCGCCCATGGTGGCTTCGGCCACGTCCAGCAACTTGCCGGACAAGCCGGTGCGCACCAGAATGTCTCCGGTCAGGATGAACAGCGGCACCGCAATCAAAGCGAATGAATCGATTCCATCGAACAGCGCCTCTCCCAGCAGCGTCGGGGGAAGAACCTCCGTGAACAACAGCATGGCAAATGAACCGATTCCGATGACGACCCAGATTCGAACGGCCAGCAGAATCAGGACAACCATCAATATCAACGGAACAAAGAACCCCCACCCGAGAATGACTTCCTCTTGTTGCATTAAGTATTGTTGCAGCATGGATAGACTCCTAATCGAAAAGTTTCTTGCCCTGGTATATCGGCCGACCGGCTTTGAAGTCGGAAACATCCCGGATGATGGCCTGAACTAGCCGCGCCAGCATCATGGCGAACCCGAGCGGCACGGCCGCCAGAAACCAGGCCAGACTGATACGCAGGCCATGGGTCACCGACCCGAATTTGATTGATACCAGCACTGTCTCTAAAGACCACCAGAAAGCCAGAACCGCCAGCACAATGGTCGCCAGATCGCCAAAGATCATGATCAAGGCCCGGGCGCGGTCGCCGACCACGGGCAGGATCAAGTCGATACGGATGTGCGCGCGCTCTTTAATGGCGGCCGATGCGCCGATCCATGAAACATAAATAAAGGCGTAGCGCGCGACCTCCTCCGCCCAGATCGAGGAGTAGCTCAGTGCAAACCTTCGGAAAACTTCCATAAAGATGGTGACTACAATCAGGGCGTAAAGCGGCAGCAGCAGCCATCGTTCGCCGTTTTCGTCGATATTGTGAAGGATATTTTTAAATGTCATGCCCCCTAATCCTTTATATCTGCAATTTTTAGTGATAAAGCAGGCGGCGCCTAAGTCGGACCCGGCGCCGCCCTGAATCAAAGGCTAGGCTTCGACGTCATGCACGTAGAACCGGCCCATGGTGTTGGCGGCCTTGAGAAACATATCGAATTTATCCAACGAGCCGGCCAATTCCTTTTTAAAGCTGTCCCATGCCGGCAACTGGGCCCCGGCCGCATCGACCCACTGTTTCTTTTCATCCGCCGTGGGCACATAAAATTTCACACCGGCTGCGGCCAGTTCAGCCATGGCATAGGCGCGGGCAGCCGGCACCTTGGCCAAATTCTGCTGCATGGTGACTTCACTGGCGAAATCAATGCCGTCTTGGATTTTCTTTGGCAATCCTTCAAACCATTTCAGGTTGCAGGAATAAACCTGGCTGTCGGGCACGGCGCCGTTGAAGGTCACCCAGTCCAACACATCCTTGAACCCGAAGACATGCAATGCTTCAACGGAGGGATCCAGGGCATCCGCCACGCCCTGCTTGATGGCCGATGAGGTTTCGCCCCAAGCCACCGGCGTGGGATTGGCGCCCAACAATTGATAGAACTGGGCCAGGATTTTGGATCCGGGCACGCGAAACTTGATGCCCTTCATCTGAGACGGCGTTTTGATGGGGCCGGGAACACCCTTGCGCGTGGCCACCACCCGCGGGTCGATAACCACATACCACAGAACCTTAAACCCCTTTTGGGCAACTTTGGCATGGACCTCATTGCGCCAGGCATCGGAAGTGACCAAATTGACGAATTTTTGATTTTCGCCGCACCAATATGGAATGTTGATCAAATCCGCCACCGGTGCAAAGGGCGCGAAGTTAGATATTGAATGCTGGGCGGCCTGAATGGTGCCGCTTTGAACTTTTTGGGCCAGGGCAGAGCCGGCACCCAGTTGACCGCCGGGTGCCAGTTTGACATAAACCTCGCCATTGGTGCAATTTTGAATATTTTCTTTCATGTCGAGCTGCATGATGGGATAGCTGCGCGATGCCCCTAGTATATATGCGGTGGCGATATTCATTTTATACTTGGCCGCTTTTTGGCGCGCTTTCTCTTCCTTGGCGACCTGTGCGCTGGCCTCTTTGGAGTGCAATACCCCACTGAACAGCGCTACCGTGGCAGCCGTAAATCCGAATTTCGTCGTCAATTCCAAAAAGCGACGCCGCTCCATCATTTTGGGACCTGATTCTTGTTTTTTGTCATTCTCCATTTTTTCACCCCTTTTTGGTTTGAGTTGATAGTATTTTTTCCGCTGTCTCACGCTTCAACGCTGCGGCGATCAGCAGGACGCAAGCTGCAAATAGCATGAGAAACTCGGCCACGTTGCCCAAGTGCGGAAGACTCAGGCGATATGCAATGTTGATTTTCCCCACAACTACGTTTGTAAAGTAGACGGCAAAAAGAACAAAGCAGGCAATCAAGGCGCCTCTGCCCACCTTGCGGTCTATCTGTTTATCTGTCTGAGCTGCCATAGCACTTTCTCTCCCGGCTATTTTATGGTTACATCGATTATTTAGAAATTATCCCGCTAAGGCGCTGCCACTATTTGTTGCCCTATTCAGGCTGCAGCCGCCCGACGTTCCGCCGAATCCATCCCGGCTCCAGCGCCGCTGTCGGTGTCTGGCGCCGGAATGATCATCTTTGCTATTTATCGTTGCCGGTTCCAGCTTTCTGATCTAAGCGCTTTCGTAAAGCTTGGTCAGGACATATTCTTCGTGTCCCAGTACTTCCTGGGCCGTCAATCGGCCATTGCAAGTGCGAATCAGCATATCCAGCAGATTGTCACCGGACTCATCAAGGGTCATTTCACCCCGTAAAATGGCCGAGCAATCGTAGTCGATGTGCTCGGACATATCACCGGCGGTGCGCGGATTGGCTGTCAGTTTAATGGTCGGCTCGATGGGATTGCCGATGATGTTGCCCTGGCCGGTGGGAAAAAAATGAGCCACGAAGCCGGCCGCCGCCCACAGCGTCACCGCTTCGGCTGCCGCGCTGGAAGAGTCCATGTACCACAACCCCGGCCCGGTAGGTGTGACTGCTTTGTCTAACGCACCGACATATTGACACTTTTTCCCGATTTTCTGGATGTTGCCCATCGCTTTTTCTTCAATGGTCGTAAGCCCGCCGGCGATATTGCCTTTCGTGGGCTGGCTTCCGCTGAGATCATCGGTTTTATTGCGGTCAATCATTTCGGCATAACGGTCAAAAAGAGCCATGAATTGCTCGGCTGCTTCGGGGGTGGCGGCTCTTTCTTTAACGATCATTTCACCGCCGGTGATTTCGCTGGTTTCACCGAAGCTGCAGGTGGCGCCCATTTCTACCAGTTTATCAAACGCGTTGCCCACCGTCGGGTTGGACGCCAGGCCGGAGGTCGTATCGGACTCGCCGCATTTGGTGGACACCCAGATCTCACTCAGATCGCACTCCTCGCGTTTGCGCTCACTGGCCCAATGCATGTATTCTTTGGCTTTCCAGCTGGCCATTTCAACTGTTTTGATTTCACCATGACGTTCTATCGAGAAACCGGTGACCGGCTTGCCGGTCTCGGCAATGCCGTCCACAATGATATTGGTCCATTCCGGCTCAATCCCTATGACCACTACCGCCGCTACGTTAGGATTGGCTCCGGTACCGATGAGAGTGCGGAAAAATAGTTGCAGATCCTCTCCGAACTGAAGGCGGCCGTAGGCATGTGGCAACGCCTTACAGCCTTTGATATTAAACGCCACTTTTTCGCAGGCAGAGTTGCTCAAATCATCCAACGGCAAGATGATGACGTGGTTACGAATACCGACACGTCCGTTTTCACGACGATAGGCCATAACTTTTGGGTTGCTCATGATTACCACCTCCTGGTTTTTAGATTATGTGTGTGCACGTGTTCGCCGGCTTTGATATCAGCCACTACCCGGCCGATATCGGCCCCGTATTTAATGACCGACGTATCTGTGGCAAGATCTGTGAGAGCGATTTTGTGCCCCAGCGGGATATCTTGCAGGGTTTTCATCTCGATACTAACCTGGCTGTCCATGTACAGCCCCTGTGCAGCTTCACCAGTTTTGATATCAACGGTGGCCACACCAACGTTATCGGCCTTTTCGTGAACTAAAAATTGAATCATGTTCAACCTCCTAAGTTTGAGTAAAATAGTTTCAAGTTAAGCATCAAAATTGTTATAGGGATTAAAAGTGAAACACTGTTCTGGGGGGTCAGGCGGAAATTGCCATCTTATGTTGTCATATAGTCATGAGCAAAAGTTGGGCCAATAAGCATAATTTTTAATATCGTGCGTGATTATAGTGTGTTATGGAATTCATTAGCCCGATCCTAATCATTGGCTACTGCCCAATATTGAGCATTGCGCCCAATATTGAGCAATCAGCTGAATGGTTTTTTATTTTCATAAATTTCAATTATTTCAGTGGGTATAACGAAAAATTACACTTTATTTATGGACGATTGATGGAAAGAATTCACCTAAATTACCTGTAATATACATACTTTCCGATAGAGTGCTCAATATTGGGCTTGACAAAACAATAGTGCTCACGTATTGACAATAATATCCGAGGCTCAGCAAATAACTTTGTCGACCAATGGGAACGGCGAATACGTATCGGGAAGAATTTTCGAGGAAGCTGACATGCAATGGGATACGGCAACCAGATATAAATTACTACTCCGGATCAACAATGACATCGTTTCTGCATCCACAAGACGCGACGTGTTTTCTGCCATAGCTCAATCGTTGAGAGACATTTTTCGCTTCGATCGATTGAGCATAAACTTGTTCGATGAAAAGACCAATTCGCTCAGTTATTTTGCCGCAGCGGAGGGTATTTCTCCGACAGAGATCAGCGAAGAAGTTAGGCCTTTGGCTAAAGGTGCCATCGCCAGTGCGGTCATCCGCTCCCGCGAACCATTTATTCTATCAGACCTTTCAACCCATATTTATTGGCAATCGGTGAAAGCGATGAAAGACGCCGGCTTGAATGCGACAATGGCCTTTCCACTTATCGTCCGAGATAAGGTTAAGGGATCCCTTCATTTAAGCTATGCCAAAACACCTGAGCATTTTGAAGAGATGATTGGGTTTTTATCGGAGGTCTCTTCACGCATAGCTATTGCAGTAGACCACATGATGACCCATACGCGGCTAAAACATATCAATGCGCAGTTGCTGCGGCAAAAAGAGTTTTTAACTTCTCAGAATAGAGTTAGCGAAAGTTTTAAAGAATTTATTTATGAGAGCCAAGTAATGGTCGATGTGGTCCGGCAAGCAAGGGTGGTGGCCAATTCAGATGAATCCGTCTCTATCATTGGCGAAACCGGCACCGGCAAAGATATGATCGCCCAGTTTATTCATCAGATGTCGAATCGCAAAAACGCACTTTTCGTTAAAGTGAACTGCCCGGCCTTGAACAGTGCTCTTTTTGAAAGCGAACTCTTCGGACATGCCAAAGGCTCCTTTACCGGCGCACAAACGAGCCGAGTGGGCCGGTTCGAGATGGCTGACAAGGGCACGATTTTTTTGGACGAAATCGGTGAATTGGATATTGGACTTCAGTCAAAGCTACTTCAAGTCCTTCAGGACAGGACCATTGAAAGGGTGGGTGAGAGCCATCCAAAAGCGATTGATTTTCGCCTCCTGTCGGCTACCAACAAAGACCTTGAACAAGCTATGCAAAACAATTCTTTTCGATCAGATTTATATTATCGCCTTAACACGGTTACAATCAAGGTGCCCCCGCTGCGAGAACGCCCGGAGGATATACCGCTCTTGATGGAGAAATTGGCGGCCAAACAATCGGCGGAAAGAAACCTGTCGCCACCGTTATTTTCAGAATCCTGTCGGAAAGTTATGCTGCAATATCCATGGCCCGGCAATGTAAGGGAACTTAAAAATATTATAAAACGGTTAATCATTTTGCGGCCAGGAGAAACCATATCGGGGAAAGAATTGGGTACTCAGCTCATGGGTGTGCGCACTCCCTCTCGCAAGATGCATATGACACTCAATGAACTGGAACGTCGTCACATCGTTAGTACACTCAAGGATACAGGGGGTGTCGTCGGCGGAGCCAACGGAGCCGCCGCTCTTTTGGGTATTCCCAGACAAACCCTACAATATCGAATGCGGAAGTATGGCATTTCGGCTAAAAAATTGAAGGCGCAGTAGAATTTAGTTGGCGTCAAATGAAGTCATTCCGATAAGATATTGCATTGGATAAATTTGATACTTTTACTTAAACACTCAAAATTAGATTTGAATGATACTCAACAGTCTTTTTCCCGTATTTGCCATTATCTTTTTAGGTCATATTCTTAAGCGCTTCGGTATGACGAATGACAGGTTC
>JAAUYD010010566.1_pt1 | contig 13983 bp, 12 predicted proteins | sample 7278101 | NCBI WGS metagenome assembly JAAUYD01 (sample SAMN14350128, study PRJNA611818) | marine sediment metagenome | isolation source: surface marine sediment (0.6m) | place: French Polynesia: Moorea | collected 2018-08
ACCGCGGTCTCGACCTTCGACGACTATCGCGGCGTAGCGGTGCTGTCGGCGTTCGCGCCGGTCGCGATCGACGGCGTGTCGTGGGCGATCCTGGCCGAGATCGACGAGGCCGAGGCATTCGCCGACGTGACCCGGCTCGGCTGGTTCATGCTGGCGATGACCTGCGTGACCGCGATCGCCGTCGCGTTGATCGGTGCCGGGTTCGCGCGCCGCATGGCCGCGCCGGTCGTGCAGGCGTCGGGCGTCGCCAAGCACATCACCGCCGGATCGCTCGACAACCCGATCGACGTTCGCGGCGACGACGAATCGGCCGAGCTGCTGCGCTCGCTCGATGCGATGCAGCAGGATCTCAAGCAGCGTATCCAGTCGGAGGAGCAGGCGGCGCAGAACGAGCGCATCAAGTCGGCGCTGGACTCGGTCGAGACGCCGGTAATGGCGACCGGCACCGACGGTCGTGTGATCTACACCAACGCCGCCGCCGCACAGCTGCTCGACGTCGTCGCGCCGCACCTCGGCGAGGCCGCGGGCCAGGACATGGCCGCGATCGTGCCGGCGCTGGCCGGCGGCATGACGCAGCGCGCCGATGCGCGCCTCGAACACCGCTGGGACAGCAACGGCCGTATCGTCGACCTGAACGCGTCCCAGGTCCGCGATGCCGCGGGCGAGTTCCAGGGCTGGGTCGTGCAGCTGTTCGACAAGACCGACGAGATCGCCGCGGCCGCCGCCGAGCGCGAACGCATCGAGCAGGAGCGCGCGGTCGCCGCGGCCAACACGCGCATCAAGGTCGCCCTCGACAACGTCGGGTCGGCGGTCATGGTCGCCGATACCGAGCGCAACATCATCTACGCCAACCGCTCGGCGTTGACGTTGTTCGAGGACGCCGAGGCCGACTTCCGCGCCGACCTGCCGGGCTTCGATGCGTCGAGCATGCTGGGCGCGAACATCGATACGTTCCATAAGAACCCGGCACACCAGGCGACGATGCTGGAGAAGCTCAGCGAGTCGTTCCAGAGCGACATGGAGATCGGCGGGCGCGCGATCCGCATCCTCGCCAACCCGGTGGTCGACGACGACGGCAACCGCCTGGGCACGGCCGTCGAGTGGCGGGACCGTACCGCCGAGGTCGCTGTGGAGCGTGAGATCGATACGCTGGTCGCGGCCGCCGGGCGCGGCGATCTCGCGCAGCGTATCGACCTCGACGGCAAGCACGGCTTCTATCGCCGTCTCGGCGAGGGCTTCAACACGCTGCTCGACCGTCTCAGCGGCGTGTTCGCCGACATCGCGACGGTCATGGGCGGGCTCGCCGACGGCGATCTGCGGAACAGTATCGACAACGACTACGACGGCACGTTCGACCGGGTCAAGCAGGACGTCAACCGCACGCTCGGCAACCTCGGCGACGTCGTCGCCCGGCTGGTGACGGTCAGCGACAGCGTCAATGCCGCGGTCGGCGATATCGCCAGCGGCAACAGCAACCTGTCGCAGCGTACCGAGCAGCAGGCCGCCAGCCTGCAGGAGACGGCGGCCTCGGTCGAGGAACTGACGTCGACGGTCCGCAACAACGCCGACAATGCGCAGCAGGCCGATCAGCTCGCCGGCAGCGCGCGGCAGACCGCCGAGCGCGGCGGCGAGGTCGTCAACGAGGCGATCGATGCGATGCAGCAGATCAGCACGTCGTCGAAGAAGATCGCCGAGATCGTCGGCGTCATCGACGAGATCGCGTTCCAGACCAACCTGCTGGCGCTGAACGCGTCGGTCGAGGCGGCGCGCGCCGGCGAACAGGGCCGCGGTTTCGCCGTGGTCGCGTCCGAGGTGCGCAATCTGGCGAGCCGCAGCGCGGACGCGGCACGCGAGATCAAGGACCTGATCCACGACTCCAGTCGCAAGGTCGAGAGCGGCGCCGAGTTGGTCAACACGTCGGGGCAGACGCTGGCCGAGATCGTCGAGAGCGTCAAGAAGGTCGGCGACATCGTCGCCGAGATCGCCGCGGCCAGCGCCGAGCAGTCGGCCGGCATCGACCAGGTCAACCAGGCGATCACGCACATGGACGGCATGACCCAGCAGAACGCCGCGCTCGCCGAGCAGACGTCGGCGGCGTCGCAGGCGGTCAGTGGCAATGCCGACGAACTCAAGCAGCTGACCGCCTATTTCAAGACCCGGTGACGGGCCGCGGCCGCTGCGCCGCGCCGTCGTATCGGTGGGCCGGCGCGCCGGCGCCACGCGCGGTCGGGCGCCCCGAGTTTGCGGGCTGCATGCACCGACCAGCGCCGAACCTGCGCGTACCCGATCTTTCCTTGGTTTCCGGCCGCTACTGCGAGAGATCGGCCGCTACTGTTTGTACCCGGCGGGGTTCTGTTCGGATTACTGCGCTAGGTCGCTCGCGGTGGCTCGGCCTTCGCTTACGTCATGGCGACGGCTGCCACGCTCGCTGCGGGCCGGCGCCACAATGGCGGCGACAGCGGCAGGCGCTCGGAATGCTCGTGAGTCATCCAGGCGAGTGGTCGCTCGCGGCGCGCCAGCGTCCTCGACCTTGGTTCCTGGCCGCCGGTACCGAACGGCACCGACCGGCGGCGACGCGGTTCAGTGGTGTGGGGTCGGCTGCCCGCCGTCGAGGTGCAGGGCATGGGCCAGGCGCTGCGCGCGCTCGCCGAGCCAGCGCCGCGCGCGGATCAGCCCGGCGCGCGTGGTCTCGGCGCGCAGACGCTGTGCCGTGGCCAGGTAGTAGCGGACGTCGGGGTTGCCGTTGGCGTCGCGTATCACGTGGAATTCGTCGTCGTACTGCATGTCTCGATACCTTAATCTAATTCAATCTGGCTACTGTCGATCGCCCGATGCGATAATGGGCGGGCCGGTGTTCGGACCCGATGTCCCTTGACAAAGCGGCCATTTAGTTCACCAATGTTCTAATATTAGGCCAAGAACCGGCCCGCGAAAATTGATCTTTTTTCTCCGATAGTTGAGAAAAAATCATTCAAGATATGCCATGAGCAGACGCCTGCCACCGCTGAACGCCGTGCGCGCCTTCGAGGCGGCGGCCCGTCTCGGCGGCGTCAAGCGGGCCGCCGCGGAGCTGTTCGTGACGCCGTCGGCGGTCAGCCACCAGGTCAAGGCCCTCGAGGGTTTCCTCGGCGTCGCGCTGTTTCGCCGCGCCGGCCGGCAGATCGCGCCGACCACGGCCGGTGTACGCTACCTCACCGCGGTCAAGCAGGCCCTCGACGAACTCGACGTCGCGACCCGGCGCGTGATGGCGCCGGCCGATGCCACGGTCGTCAATGTCAGCGTCGCGCCGTCGTTCCTGACCCGCTGGCTGATGCCGCGGGTACGCGATTTCCAGGAACGCCACCCCGAGATCGAGCTGCGCCTGAGCCCGAACAGCGACCCGATCGATTTCGCGTGGTCGGATATCGACATCGCGATCTACTTCGGCGAGGGCGACTGGGCCGACGTCGACGCGGTGTTCCTGCACCCGGTGGTGCTGATCCCGGTATGCAGTCCGGCCTACCTCGGGGGCCGGACGATCGCCAGCCTGCAGGACCTCTGTCGGCAGACCCTGATCGACGTCTCGACACGGCCGAACGAGTGGGACGATTTCCTCGCCAGCTTCGGCATGCAGCGACCGCGCCAGGGCAAGCGTCTCGGGTTCTCGAGCACCGCGCTCGCCGTCGGCGCGGCGATGGAGGACCTCGGCGTCGCGCTCGCCGACCGCCGCCTAATCGCGCGCGAGGTGCGCTATGGCCACCTGGTGATGCCGCTGGACGTGCAGCTGCCGACGCGCCAGGGTTTCTATCTGGTCTACCAGGCGGGTCGCGAACTCAGTGACGGCATGCGCTGCTTCTACGACTGGGTGATCGGCGAGATCGCGCAGCAGCCCAACGACCCGTCCTGACCGGCATCGGCCCGGTTGTCGCACGAGTATTCGTGATGCCTACGGCGTGCGCCGCCGTTGACCGGTCACCTGGCGGCGGCAGCGGCAGCCGCGGCCATCGTTTGCGTGAAAACCCAGGGCCAATGCGCGAGGACCCGCAAGCGCCCGCGAGGCCGAACGCGCGTTACCGGCCTTCCTTTGCTGGCAGCCACCGGTTCGACCACAACCGCTGCTGCAGATCGTTGCGCCGCGGGCGCCGGTCGGCAGGAGCAACGCCCGGGCTAGCTGCCGGCGTCGCGTGCCGCCTTCCACTGTTCGCGCTGCTTGTGCACGAGGCGCAGCGCCTCGAGGTAGGGCACGGTGCCGGCGTTGCGGATGATCTCGCGGCCCTGCCGCGAGTGCGCGAAGTCGATGAAACGCTTGACCTCGGCGCGGCGCTCGCTGGCGGCGTTGAACGCGATGTACAGCGGCCGGTACAGCAGGTACTCGCCGCTGCGTACGCTGTCGTAGTGCGGCGCCTTGCCCTCGAGGCTCAGCAGCTTGACGGCGCGTTTCAGCGCGCTGCTGATACCGGTCACGCCGACCGCGTTGGGATTGGCCTCGACGGCCTTTTCCAGCGGCCCGGACGACGGGTAGACGTGTTTCGACACGAAGCGGTGGTCGGGGTCGCTGAACACCAGCTCGCGCAGGGTCAGGCCGACCCCGGAGATCTTGCCCTTGCGCACCAGCAGGTCGACCGGCGCGTCGGCGCCGCCGAGCTGTTTCCAGTTCGTGATCTTGCCGTCGTACAGGTCCCTGAGCTGCTGCAGGCTGAGATCGGCGACCGGGTTGTCGGGGTGGACGATGACGACCAGCGCGTCCCATGCGACCGGGACCAGTTCGGCGTAGGCCTCGGCGTCGTTGTCTGCCAGCTTCGGACGGCAGGTGCCGCCAATGTGCACGCTCTGCTCGCTGATGCGCCGGATCCCCTTGGTCGCGCCGCCGCCTTCGAGGACGATCGCGACGCCGGTCTCGCGCTGGTAGGCGGCCGCCAGCTCGCTCATGAACGCCTTCTTCGTGATACCGCAGCCGGCCCACAGCAGCGGTTCGGCGGCGATCACCGGCAGGCTCAGGCTGGTAATCAGGAGCAGGCCCGCGCGGGCCAGCAGGGTCGGGATCGGCATAGTGGTCGTTCTCCGGGGCTGTCGTTCGAGCGTAGACCATCGCGGACGCCCGTTGGCCAGGTATCGGTCCGCGGCGGCCGCGCTGCAGCCGGGCCGGGAACCGGCATCCACGCAGAATGTGCGGGGCGTCACGTGGCGCTCGGCTGTGGCATCCCAGCGGCCTGGTGTAACGAACCATCGCACGCGGCATTCCGCCGATCAGGAAACCGGTTCTTGGCCGAGTCATGGACCCGGCCCGCCGTCTTAAGGCCCGCTCGGGCGCCACCTTGGGAAACGGCTCAGATCGGGGGCGGGCGCGCACTGCTGGTGCCCGCGTTGGCCGTCGCTGATCCGGCGGCCCGTCGGTGGCGCTGGCGGGCACCCGTCATGCGCCGTCGGTGGAAATGTCGAGCGTGGCTCGATCGACCGGTGAGGCGGGTACAGTGCTTGGTCCGGCGCGGTGTGGCCTGCACTGCGACTGTGTCGGCGCCGCGATCCGGTCGCCCAGGCGCTGACAACGACTGCGGCCGTCTGTTGCGGCAAGAGAGTGCGTGGCCGGGCCACGGCACGGGTTTCGCCAGGTCCGGCCTGACCCGGTCCCGGGCGGTGGCGCTAGAAATAGTAGCGCAGGCGCAGCTCTAGCTTGACGTCATTCGGCTTTTCGCCCCATTCGGTCAACGCGTCGCCAACCGGCACCGCTGCGCGCAGGCGAATGTCTAGGTCGTCGATGCCGTCGTAGTTGACCTCCGGTGAGACGGAGAAACTGTCGTCTTCGAGGTTGTACAGCACCTGCACGCCGGGCGTCAGATAAAGGATGTTGTAGGGTTCGTTCCACCATGCACGCAGATTCAGGTAGCGCCGCATCGGATTTGGCTTGGTGAACGGGCCCCTGTCCAGATCCTCGTCGAGAGGGAGATTGCTGACGAAACTCTCGTCACCGGTATCCCACGCCTTCTGAACGCATTCATAGAACTGGCGCTGGTCGCGTTCACGATTGCCGGCGCCGTTGAAATAATATTCAAACACGAAGGTGGCATCGTCGACCGTTCGGTAGCGCAGGCCCAACAGGTAGCTCCACACGTCCTCGGTCCGGGTCGGGCCCTGCGTGCAGTCCGGCTTGATCGTGCGCCGCGGGGCATCCTTGATGTACGCGAGTTCGCCATGGACCTCGAAGTTGGCCGTGATGTTGCTTGCGAAATCCATGCCGTAACGGGCGCTGCGACTCCCCTGGTCGAGGAACATCAGGTCGATGTCCGTGTTGCGGTACAACAGGTAGAGCTTGGCGGCGACGTTGTTGTGCCCCTCTGCGCCGAAGTCCGTGTTCATGTTCGATCGGTGCGGCAGCACCAGCGGTGTGAAGGCGACAGTCTGCAGCGGGCCGTCGTAGCTCGCGACCCAGTCGAAACCGGCTGTCCAGAAGCCCTCACGGGCGAGGTCGGGGTTGCCGGCATCTTTGGCCCGTTCGACGAACGCGACCGGATTCCACGCATAGCCCTTGCCCCAGCGATAGGCCTTCTTGCCGATGTCGAAGGTGAAGCCGGGTGATGGTTGAATCGACGCGAGCCCCTCGTACAGCAGGTGCTCGGCCTTCTCGTGGCGATAGTCCCAGACTTTGGACGAGTGGGTGCGCATCGACAGCGTGGTGATGCCGCGGTGATAGCGTCCTTCCAGTTCCAGCGCGGCCGGGAGGCGGGCGATCTCGTCGCGTGGCGATGCGTCGAGGAATTCGAGCTGGTACAGCGCGCCATCCTGATTGGACGCCGAGACGGTCGGCTCGATCTCGGCGTAGCCGCGGAATTCGAACGGCTGTTTCTCGTAGCCGCTGGCGTCGAACTCGAACTCTCCGGCCACAGCGCTCGACAGGCTGGCGCCATTGCACAGGCCGACCAACACGATCGCGGTCAGTACCTGTCTGCGTGTCGGCTGCACGGCCGAACCCCGGCGGCTGTTCGGACCCCGCGCTGCAGCCCACCCGTCGCTGCAACGGCTTTGTTCACCTCAGCTCCTTGGCCCGCGCCATGTAATTGAGCGTGAACACCTCGTCGTCGAAGTCACGATCCCGGATGTTCGCGAACAACATCACGGCCTTGTAACCGGCATGTAGCGGACTGTCTGTCTCCATCACCGAGGGTCGACGGATGCCGTTGCCGAAGTCCTTGATGTCCTTGTAACGCAGAGTCTTGATCAACAGCCCGCTGGCGGCGTATGCCTCGATGGTCACGGGCAGGATCGTGGTCTTGTCGACCGTCATCTTCAGTCGGTCGTAGGCAACCGCACCGGTCTTTGCCTTGAGTGACAGCAGCAGGGTTTCGCCCCGGTCGTCGACGGACTCGGCGTCGTACTCGGTGCTGAATTCCAGGCGCATCAGGTCGGAATTGTTGAAGATCCCGCCAACCACCGATTGCAGGCTGGTGATCCGGATCGGCTTGCCGACATCCGGTATATACAGCCACATGTTGTCACCGAGACGCAGCGTCGTGCGCCCGGCATCCGCCGGCGGATCGAGGAACAGGCCGAGCATGCTGTCGCGTCCCTTCTTCGCTGTATACAGCACGAACTCCTTACGTGTGCCGTCGGGCTCCAGGTTGATCAGCTTGCGGTACATCTCGTACGAGTCCGGCGCCAGATTGCGGTCGACCTGTTGCAGGATGGCCTGCGCATCGTCAGCCGAGGCAGTACCTGCCGCTGCCAGCAACAACAGCAGCAGTGACGCCCAGCGTGCCCGCATCGTCATTCCTGGAGCTCCTTGACGACGTCGCGCACCTTGCCGACGCGCGGCACGAAGCGCACGCCCTTGGCGTCGAGCACGTCCATCATCTTCGGTCCGGCCATGCCGCCGACGAGGACCGTGACTCCCATGTCACCGAGCGTGGCGGCCGCGGCTGGGCCGATGCCGAATTCCAGGTCCAGATGGGGGTTCGCCAGCACTTTGAGTGGCGTGCCATTGATGTCAACGATGTGAAAGTACGGGGCAGGACCCGACAGGTGGGCGATCTTGGCCGAGACCTTCTGGCCTTCCGCAGCGATAGCGAAGGTGTCGTCCTGATACTCCGATGCGTGCGCACTACCTGCGGTGAGCAGCACGCTGCCGACCAGTACTACAAGAATCGAGAGGAATCTGCGCATGATGTTTCTCCAGCTTGTGTTGTCGTGTCCTTACCGATTGAGTCAATCCCCCAGGCTCTAAAAATCACACATGTCGCAGTGCCTTGATCGGATCCATCCGGGAGGCCTTCCATGCCGGCTGCAGACTGGCGAGCACAGCGACCAGAATCGTCATCAGGCCGGTCATGACGACATCGCCGCTCGATATGGTCGGGGCCAGGATGAGGTTTTCCTGGCGACCGAACGAGAAGGTGATGGTCGTCGCATGCAGGGCCCAGATCGCGGCCAGGCTGATGGCCGTCCCGAGCAAGGTGCCGATCAGGCCAATCATCAGCCCCTCGCTGAGAAACAGCGACAGGATGGTGCCGGGGCGGGTGCCGATCGCGGAGATCGTGCCGATCTCGCGGATGCGTTCGTATACCGCCATGATCAACACGTTCATGATGCTGATCAGCACGACCGAGATCAGGATGATGCGGATGAACAGCGTCATCAGATCGATCATGTCGGCGATCTTGGAAAACGGCACGAAGCGCTGCCAGGGATGCAAGTGGAAGATGCTCTTGCCGCGCCGGTTCTTGATGCCGGCCAGGCGACCTTGCAGCGCGGCCAGCGTGCCTTCGAGCCGACCCGGATCATGTAGTCGGACCGCGATCTCGCTGACCTCGGACGGCACACCCCATCCCTTTTCTTCGAACAGCGCGAGCGTTGGGGCCATGGCCTCTTGTTGCTCGGTCTGCGACGGTGGCGCCGGGGTGACGGCGTCATCCTTCTTGCGCTTCAGCGCGGCCTTGGGACGTTCGGGCAGCGCTTGCAGATAGCCCTGTTCGACGAGCACGGCCCGCTCAACCGCCTGCAGGGGGATGCGCAGCAGGTCGCGTGCGTCGTCGATATGGATGTAACCATCCCGCCCGCCGGGCCCGGAGATACTCTCCATGATGCCCTGCACGACAAAGGTCTTGCCGTTGACCGAGCCGTCCTTATTGGTCGCGACCAGGACGATGGTGTCGCCGACCTTGGTCTTCATGCCCTTGGCGATCAGCTCCGGGACCTGTATGTGCCCCGGTTTGACCAGCGGTTCTGCGCTGCCACCCTCGAGCACGCGGTTGCTGACCAGCGGCGTGGTTGCGATCTCACGCGCCGGGTAGACGCCGTTCAGACGGATACTCGTCGTTGCGGCGAAGTTGCTGAACATCGCCATGAATTTCACGCGCGGTGACCACGCGGCAATCTCGTCCCTCTCGTCTAGGGCCTGGTAGAGGTGAACCAGCATCCGCGGACGCATGTTGCGATCGACCGGCAGGCTCTCCATCGCACCGACGTAGCCGATCCGGTGGACCTGCAGATGACCGACCATCGCATCGGTAAACTGCGCGACCATCATCGCCTTGAACGAGCCGGCAACCGCAACGAACAGCAGCACCGCGGTCAGGCCCACCGTGATCAGCAGCGCGGTCAACAAGGTGCGGCGCTTGTAACGCAACAGGTTGCGCACGGCGATCTTGAAGATGTCGATCATGCCTGCGCCCTCTCGACCTGCCGTGCCTGCTGCAGGCGGCCGTCTTCGAGCCCGAACGTGACCTCGGCCTCGGCCATGATCTTGGCATCGTGGGTCGAGAACACGAACGTCGTCGCCAGTTCGTCACGCAGGCGCCGCATCAGTTCGATGATGCGGTAGGCCGTCGTGTGGTCGAGGTTGGCCGTCGGCTCGTCCGCGAGCACCAACTGCGGATTGGTGACCAGGGCGCGCGCGACTGCCACGCGTTGCTTCTGTCCGCCTGACAATTCATGCGGGCGCTTGTCCGCCTGTTCGGCGATACCCGTGGCCTCGAGCAGGTTGCGGACCCGTTTGCGGCGTTCGGCCTGCGGCCAGTGTTGCACCATGATCAGCGGGAACTCGACGTTTTCGTAGGCGGTGAGTACCGGTATCAGGTTGAAGTCCTGAAATACGAATCCGACATGGTCGCCGCGGAATGCCGCCGCGGCGACCGGATCCAGCGCGGTGACGTCCTGACCGGCCACGCTCAGCGCGCCGCCGGTCGGTGGATCCAGGCAGCCGATCATGTTCAGCAGCGTGGTCTTGCCGCTGCCCGACGGACCGACGAAACAGACGAACGATGCCGGATCGATCGTGAAGTCGACGCCGCGGATAGCAGGCACACTGAACTCGCCGACCCGGTAGTCCTTGGTCAGGTTGCGTGCGCTGACGAGGCCCATGGCACGATCCGCTAGGTAGCCGGCGGCTAGCGCTTCTTCAGCTTGAGGGGATTGGCGGACCGCAAGACGCCCGGGTCGGGTTCATCGTCGTGCACGTAACCCGGTGGTGGAAATACCGTCTCGCAGGTGCCGTCTTCCACCTTGGCCATCTCGCGCTGCAGCAGGCAGACGTCGAAGTCGCCCGGCCCGCCATTGACGTAGCCGTGACCCGGTCCTTCCCACAGTGTGTCGAAGTCACCCGGTCCGCCAAACAGGCGGTCATCGCCAGGGGCCCCGAACAGCCAGTCGTCGCCAGGGCCGCCGTGGATCTCGTCATCTCCACGGGCGCCGAACAGTGCATCGTTGCCCGGTCCGCCGCAGATCACGTCGGAGCCGGCGTCGCCATGCACGGCGTCGTTGCCGTGGCCGGCGATGATGACATCGTCGTCCTCGCTACCGAGGATCAGGTCGTTTCCCCCGGTGCCCAGACAGGTCACTGGCCTGCCGGCGCATTCCGGCAGTTCGCTCATGCCCGCGGGTAGATAGGGACACTTGATGACCGTGTGGGCGGTCTTGTAGTCCTTGTACTGTTCTTCCTCGACGACATGGTCGCCTGCGGCGAACGCCGTGTTGACGGCGAGACCGAGGGCGAGGAGCGCGGCAAAGGACACATTGGTGGCGGCTGCGGGAACGCAGCTGATGGTGGTTCTCATCGTTCTGCCCCCCTGTTGTCTGATGCAACAGTTCTTTAACAATCACGCTAACATGGACATCGCCGCGTGGTTTGATCTCCATCAGCCGCGGACCGCTGGCATCGGATGAAACCAACATGGATCAAGGAATCAGCCGGTTTTGTCCGCGGCCGGTGCCCGCGCTGGGTCGACACGACGTCGCCGTTGGCCGGCCGGGAATGGATGGTGTAGCGCCGGAACACTGGGAAAGGGGTGCGTAATCGAACCGGCATGCACGCCTGTCAGACGGGTGCGGTCCGGGCAGGGGCAATCCCACGGCCGCTGACGTGCTGGCTATCGCGGTGACCGGATTGACCGGGGTTGCGGACAACAAAGAAGCCACGCAATGTGGTTTCTTCGCGGCGACTGCGCGACCGTCGACGAGCGGGCCGGGTCGCGTCCACATCGACCGAGGTTGGCCTATTTGCCAGCGATCCCTTCGAGCTGCTTGGCCGGGCTCACCTGGCCGTTGAGCGCGGCGTCCTGCGCCGAGCGGCCGTAGGCGACCGACATCAGCGTCGAGTAGTGGACGACCCGCATCTTCAACGTGGTGCCGTAGATGCCGTTGATCTGGTCATGGTAGACCTCGACGTTCATCTGGCACACCGGTCACGGCGTGACGATCATGTCGGCACCCTGGTCATAGGCCGCCTCGATGATGCCCTTCGCAATGCGCCAACAATCGAATTTTCCGATGCTCCAATAGGTGGGGCTTACATACGAAGGTTCGCGGCGCAAACCTTGACGGGCCACGGGCCACGGGCCGGGGGCGGCGGTCCCCGGCAGGGCACGGCCGCAACTCGACGGCACCGAGCAGGCGCCAACAATCCTGGTGGCTGAAGCGGCCGCTGGTCACGGTCTCGTGCCACGACGACCTGACCGCCGCCGACCTGGTCGGGCGCTTTCTGATCAAGGGCGGCGAGACCACGTGGGTCGATGGCCCGTGGCGCGCGCGGTGCGCGCCGGCGCGATCTGCCACCTCGACGAGGTCGTCGAGGCGCGCAAGGACACGACCGTCGTGATCCACCCGCTGGCCGACGACCGTCGCGTGCTGCCGCTGGAAAAGGTCGGCGAGCTGGTCGAGGCCACGCCCGGCTTCTGCCTGGCGATGTCGTACAACCCGGGTTACCAGTCGGTGCCCAAGGACCTCAAGCAGTCGACCCGACAGCGTTTTGTCGCTCTGGAGTCCGACTACCCGGCCGCCGACCGCGAGCAGGCGATCATCGAGCGCGGGTCCGGGGTCGACGCCCAACTCGCCGCGCGCCTGGTCAGGTTCGCCCACATGACGCGCAACCTGAAGGGCCAGGGCCTCGACGAGGGCGCGTCGACGCGGCTGCTCGTGCACGCCGCCAAGCCGGTCCATGCGAGCGCCGGCCCGGTGGTCGCATGCCGGGCGTCGATCGCTTAGGCCCTGACCGACGAGCGTGACCTGCCGGTCGCCGGCAACGCGCTGTCGTCGTCCCTGTTCCGAGCGGCGTTCGCGGCGTGGCGCCGGGCCCCGGCGGTTAAAGAACCGGGCCCAGAATCCGCTACCAAGGGTATGCCGAGCGCCACTGCCTTCAGCCGCGCGGGGCCCGCGCGTGCGGGCCTGCCGACCCGCCTTCGCGGATTCACGATCATCGAGATCATGCTCGCGGCCGTGATCCTCGCGATCCTCGGCGCGATCGCGGTGCCGATGTACGAGAACTACATCACCGAGGCGCGCATCGCGACCGCGATCAGGGACATCCGCCAGATCTCGCTGATCCTCGACGACCGCTTCCTCGACAACGACCCGCCGGCGACGCTGGCCGACGTCGGCGTCGACCTCGTCGACCCGTGGGGCAACGCCTACGAGTACCTGTGGCTGCGCGGCAACCCGGCGCCGGGCCTGAACGGCAAGCGCCGCCGCGACAAGTCGATGAACCCGGTCAACACCGACTACGACCTGTACAGCCGCGGTCCCGACGGCAAGACCACGGCGCAGTTCACGGCCGGCAAGGCGCGCGACGACATCGTGCGCGCCAACGACGGCGACTTCGTCGGCCTCGCCAGCGACCACTGAGCGTGGCGCGACCGTGAAGCTGCCGCGCATGCGCCTCCGCCTCGACGTCGCCCGCCGCGTCCACCTGTCGTTCGTGCTCGCTGCGGCGCTGCCGCTGTTCCTGCTCGCGGCGACCAGCTACCAGCTGGTCAGCTCACGGCTCGAGCAGGTCGCGCTCGACGACGCGCGCCAGCTCGCCAAGGGCATGGGCATGGACGTGTTCGAGCGCCTGCAGCTCCTGACCGACCAGCTGACGCTGATCTCGCGGCAGCATGTCACCCGTAGCGGTGGCGGCCGGACCATCGTCGACCTCGACCTCGACCTCGACCTCGACCTCGGCGAGCGCGTCCTCGGCCTGTTCGAGATCGGCGACGACGGCGGCGTGATCGGCGACTACCGCCCGCCGACCGCCGACCTGGCGGCGCTGGCCGCCGCGATCGCCGCCGCCGACGACGCCAAACCGCTGCTGGTCGCGACCGGTCCGGCGGCGCAGCGCCACCTGTACCTGCTGGTGCAGGACACGGCGCACCCACAGCATCGCTACATCGGCGCCGGCTTGAGCCTGTTGCACCTGTGGGACACCGCCGGCGTCGCGGCGCGCCCCGAACGCGTGTGCATCCTCGACGTCAGCGCCGCGCCGGTGTTCTGCAACCAGCCGGACTACGCCGCGTGGCTCGACAACAGCCGCGCCCTGGTCGCCGCGCGCGGCCGGCCGGTGGCGATCGTCGACGGCAGCGGCGAGCGCGTGCTGACCGCGGTCTGGTCGCTGTTCCTGAAACCCTACTACCAGTTCGAGCGCTGGAGCGTGCTGGTCGGCGTACCCGAGTCCATGGCCCACGCGGCGATCGAGCGCTTCGACCGCCTGTTCGCCGGCATCGCCGTGATCGCGCTGATCACCGCGTTTCTGTTCGGGCGCCGCCT
>JAAUYD010163813.1_pt1 | contig 13981 bp, 8 predicted proteins | sample 7278101 | NCBI WGS metagenome assembly JAAUYD01 (sample SAMN14350128, study PRJNA611818) | marine sediment metagenome | isolation source: surface marine sediment (0.6m) | place: French Polynesia: Moorea | collected 2018-08
AGGGTTTTGACGAAAGTAATTTCTCGAATAATTCAGAAAAAATAGAAGAATTGACTGAATTGCTTTACGAGCAAGAACTTGAAATTAATAATCCTAATTCAAAATTCGAAATCAACACAAAAAAAATAGAGAAATATACTGAACCAATACTTAAGACAATGAGCAATCAAACTAACAGTCACAATACAGTCTTTGAAATTAACGATATAAGTCCAAATAACCCAGATTTACAACAAGCTTCTGCTGCTGTTTTGGCAATTAAAACAAAATTAGAACAATCAGGTAGTTTAGAAGATCCTGAAATAAAAGAACAAATCGAGCAAATAGAAAAGCTAGCTAAAATCCTACAGCAAGGATTTAACGGACAACTATCCAATTCCGTACAGAAAAAACTACAAGCTACTCGCAAAATAGCTGTAGTTATTGCCGAACAAATCCGTCAAGCAAAAAATCTGGAAACTTTACTAAAAATAATTGTTACTCAACTACAAAAAGTACTTAGAGCGGATAGAGTAGTTATCTACCACTTCAATAGTAAAGATCAAGGAGTCGTCTTAAAAGAATCCATGGTAGCGGGTTGGACTCCCATGCTAGGTGAAAAAGTTCCTGCTTTGTGTTTTGGAGCTATAGAAGTTAGCGAATACGAACAACAAGATTATATTGCCATAGAAGATACAAGAAAAGCTGCTCTTTCCCCTTATCAATTACAAATTCTCGACAAATTTCAAGTACAGTCAAGTATTGCCTTTCCAATTTCATTTAATGACAAAACTTGGGGCTTACTAGTCGTTCAACAGTGCAGTAAACCAAGATATTGGCAAGAAGTAGAAATTACCCTAATCTATCAGATTGTTACTGAGCTAATTGTTTGCTTGCAACCCCTAGAATTCCAAACTCAACTCGAAAAACAAGCAAAGCAAGAAGAAGCAATTGAAAAAGTAGTCAGACAAATTCAAAGAACCACTAACATCAAAGAAATTTTCCAGACAGCAACTCAAGAGATCAGAAAAGTACTAGATGCCGATCGCTCTGTGATTTACCGCTTCTACGAAGACTGGAGTGGCGAAGTAGTTGCTGAGTCTGTAGCTGGTGGCTGGATTTCTCTGATCCAAGAACAAGATCGAGACTTGAGCCTTCGCAAAGATTTGATGTCTTCCGATCAATGCTCGGTAAAAAGGATGGATGCCCCAGCCAATCTAGATACTGATACTTACTTGAAAGACACCAAGGGAGGGATCTACAACCAAGGTGCAAATTACCGTCAGGTGGATGACATTTATGCTGCTGGTTTCTCCCCTTGCTATTTGTCTACTTTAGAGAAGTTTCAGTGTCGTGCGTACATTAATATTCCTATTTTCCACAGTGGACAACTTTGGGGTTTATTTGCGGTCTATCAAAATTCTGGCCCTCGCGAATGGCAAGATTGGGAAATTAGGATGCTAGTCAGATTTAGCGGGCCATTAGGAGCAGCGTTAAATCAACTAGAAATGAATACTAAGTTAGAAGAACAATCGAAACTCCTTACTCAAACAATAGATCGAGAACGTACTATTGCTAAGATAGCCGATCGCATTCGAGAATCTCTTGACTTAGATATTATCTTTAGCACCACCATTCAGGAAATCAGACAATTACTAACTTGCGATCGCGCTGTTATTTATCGCTTTTACCCTGACTGGAGTGGAGAAATTGTTGCTGAGTCCGTAGCTCCTGACTGGGTTTCTCTAATGAAAATGCAAGATAAAGACTCCAGCCTCAAAGAAGATTTAATGTCTTCCGATCGCTGTACCGTCAAGCAAATGGGAACCCCTCCTAATCTCGATACTGATACCTACTTCCAGGAAACTAAAGGAGGTATGTACGCACAAGGAGACAAATATCGTCAAGTAAACGATATTTACGAAATGGGCTTTTCTGCTTGCTATTTAGCCACCCTAGAAAAATTCCAATGTCGCGCCTACATTAATGTTCCTATTTTTCAAGGCAATAAACTTTGGGGCTTGCTAGCAGTTTATCAAAACTCTGGCCCTCGCCAATGGGAAGATACAGAAGTAGATTTAGTGGTACGTTTAAGCAATCCTCTGGGTATGGCGCTAGAACAGGCGGAATTTGTCGCCCAGATGAAGTCAGAATCCGATAAAGTTGCTAAAGCAATTGAGAGAGAACGCGCTGTTGCGAGGATTACTAAGGTAATTCGCGAATCTTCTGATATTACAAGTATCTTCCGCACTACTACTCAAGAATTAAGGCAATTGCTCAATGCCGATCGTTCTGTCATTTACCGTTTCTACGAAGATTGGAGTGGAGAAGTTGTCGCCGAGTCTGTTACTGCTGAATGGATTTCTCTAATTCAAGAACAAGACAAAGACCCCAGCCTTCGCAAAGATTTAATGTCTTCCGATCGCTGTAGTGTCAAACGAATGGATAGTGCTCGCAACCCAGATACAGATACTTACCTCAAAGACACCAAGGGCGGCATATACACTCAGGGTGAACAATTTCGCAAAGTTAATGACATTTACGAAATGGGCTTTTCTGCTTGCTATTTAGCTACTTTAGAGAAGTTCCAATGTCGCGCTTATATTAACGTGCCGATTTTTCAAGGCAGAAAACTTTGGGGTTTACTCGCAGTTTATCAAAACTCTGGATCTCGCCAATGGGAAGACTCAGAGGTATCAGTTATGCTACAAATTAGCAGTCCCCTCGCCATCGCTTTACAGCAAACTGAATCCTTACAACAAATCCAACAACAGTCAGAGAAACTAGCGCGTCAAGCAGAACGAGAAAAGTCTTTGGCTCGACTAACTAGTCGCTTGCTCCGAGCGACCGATCTCGATCAAATCTTCCGTACCGCTACCCAAGACGTCAGAAATACTCTCAAAGCAGAGCGCGTAGCTCTATATCAATTCAATCCCGACTGGAGTGGTAAATTTGTAGCAGATTCCGCCGTCACTGGTTACATGAGTTTGCTAGATGTAGTTCCAGTAATTGAAGATTCCCACTTGCAAGATACTCAAGGAGGTCGCTATAAGGATAATGACACTTTAGTAGTTAACGATATCTATAAAGCCGGTCACTCTCCTTGTCACGTGGAACTGCTAGAGCAAATGCAAGCACGAGCATATATGATCGTTCCCGTATTCCTAAATCAAAAGCTTTGGGGATTACTAGGAGCTTATCAAAACTCTGCCCCTCGCCAATGGGAAAAATCGGAACTAGAAGCCCTAGTACAAGTTGGAGTGCAGTTAGGAGCAGCTCTCCGTCAGGTAGATTACCTAGAACAAGGTCGAATACAGTCGGCAAAACTAACTAAGTTAGCAGAGAGGGAAACTAACTTTATTCGCCTTATCTATAAGATAGGACAGCGAATTATCGAGCGCTTGCAGCAAAAGACTCTCAACCCCGATAATCTCTTCCGTTCCATTGCTCAAGAATTGCGCCAACTGCTCAAAGCAGATAGAGTAGGAATCTATCGTTTTAATCCTAACTGGAGCGGTGAATTTATCATCGAAGACGTAGGTAGCGGTTTCTTACGCTTAGCAGGTACTCAAGCAGCATATGTAGAAGACCCAACTTTACAAGAAACCAGAGGTGGTAAATATCGACAAAAAGAAACCAGTGCTGTTAACGATATCAAAGAGGCAGCAGAATTAACCTTCGATCGCGATTTACTGGAACAGTGGGGGGTAAAAGCTTACGCGATCGCGCCTCTATTCAAAGGCGAACAACTTTGGGGCTTGCTTACCACCTATCAGAATACAGAAACCCGCGAATGGGAAGAAGGTGAAATTAACTTGTTGGTACAGGTTGCTACTCAGTTGGGAATTGTTCTACAACAAGCAGAATATCTAGAACAGTTACAAACTCAGTCTCAACAATTAGAAGCAGCAGCCAAAAGGGAAAAAGCAGCTAAAGAGCAAATTCAGCAGCGAGCAGTGCAAATGCTTGAAGCTGTTAAGCCAGCTTTCCAAGGGGATTTGACAGTAAGAGCGCCTTTGAGCGACGACGAAGTAGGAACGATCGCCGAAGCTTATAATAACACCCTCCAATCTTTGCGTAAGATTGTGATCCAGGTACAAGAAGCAGCAGCTAAAGTAGGAGAAACCTCCTTAAATAGCACTGAGGCTATAACCGAACTATCTCACCAAGCTGAGCAGGAGGTTCGAGAAGTTACTCAAGCACTGAGCCAAATTAAAGCGATGGTAGAAACTACTCAAGCTGTAGCTACCAACGCCGAACAAGTGGAAGTGGCCGTGCAAAAAGCTAACCAAACTGTCCGAGATGGAGATGCGGCAATGAACCGCACGGTAGATGGCATTCTGGCAATTCGCGAAACTGTTTCGGAAACCAGTAAGAAAATTAAACGCCTTTCGGAATCTTCTCAGAAAATCTCTAAAGTAGTTAGCTTAATTGGGAACTTTACTACCCAAACTCAGTTACTCTCCCTCAACGCAGCGATTGAAGCTACCCGTGCAGGAGAATACGGACGGGGTTTTGCAGTAGTAGCCGACGAAGTTCGCTCTCTGGCTCAACAGTCAGCAGAAGCTACCAAAGAGATTGAAAAACTGGTACAAGAAATTCAAGCTGAAACCAGTGCGGTGTCTGCAGCAATGGAAACAGGTATCGAGCAGGTAGTTGGCGGTACTAATAGAGTAAACGAAGCTCGTCAACACCTAAACGCGATCGTCGCTGCAACAGATGAGATTGGCGAACTAATTGCAGGTATTACCCAGGCTACTCAAGCTCAGACCGAACAGTCAGAAGCGGTTACTAAAACCATGACCGATCTAGCTGGGGTTGCTAACAAAACCTCTGATGACTCAGCTAACATTTCTAACTCTTTTCAAGAGTTACTAGCAACAGCTAAAGAACTTCAAAATAGCGTCGGTCAGTTCAAAGTCAGTTAACTAAAAGGTTAAGGGGGAGTGCTGTTTGCTGCTTGCTGTTTGCTATTTGCTTATCCCCCTGCCCCCACTCCCCCACTCCCCCACTCCCCCATTCCCCTTTCTCAGATTCCCATGATTAATGAAGAAAGTTATGTAGACTTCCTGTGTGAAGCTCAGGAGTTGTTAAAAAATATAGAGCAAGAGCTGTTAACTCTTAAAGACGACCCCGCTCCTGCTAAAATCCACAGCCTAATGCGTTCTGCTCATACTCTTAAAGGAGCCGCCGCTAGTGTAGGTTTAGAAACAATTCAAAAGATAGCCCACGTTTTAGAAGATGTTTTCAAAAACCTTTATAAACCTGAAGTTGTCATTGACGATGAAATAGAAACCTTGCTAATCCAGGGTTATGAATGCTTGCGCTTACCTCTAATGGCTCATTTTAACGGCGGTTCGTCGGTTAATGAGTCGTTAATGCTCGATCGCGCTGCTAGTGTCATTGCTAAACTTCAGGAAAAGTTAGGAGACTGTTTTGAACGAGATGCACCTCTTCCTAATTCAGCAGAATTAGGCTTTGACGTAGTTAAGTCTATGTTTGAGAAGGGAGTAGAAGAAAAACTGCAAGAAATAGAAGCAGCAGGGCCTCAAAATCTTGAAACCGTATTGCGACAAAAAGCAGAAGTTTTTATCGGTTTAGCCGAATCTTTTGGTTTGCCTGGTTTTAGAGATATCGCATTATCTACTCTCGATGCTCTCGACGCTCATCCCGATCGCCTTGAAGCAATTACTAAATTGGCTTTAGAGGATTTTCGTCAGGGACAGAAATTAATTTTAGCTGGCGATCGAGAGCGGGGGGGCTCTCCTTCACCTGCTTTAGAAGAATTGGCAGAAAAAATTACATCTACCGATTTCTCACCACAAATAAATTTGGATGTCAATACAGAAAATCAATTAGTTGTTTTCCAACAACCTGCAGAAATAGAAGTTAGCAGCACGGAAATATCTAACCAAATAGAAGAAACAGCCATCTTCTCAGAAGAAGTAGGCTTAGAAGAACGAACAATTACAATGTCTTCAAAAGAAGAGGACTTCGATAGAGCTGCTTTTGAACCAGAAAAATCTACAGCCCCCCCAATAGAACCTATTAATTCTACTCTCAGTCTCAATCAACTATTTGCTAACGCCGATGTAAATACAGATAGTTATACTGAAGAAATAAAACCAGAAAAAGATAAAATACAAACACCTTCTTTTGCTAAAAAAACTAAATCAAATTCCGAAACTAGCAAAATTAATTCACTCAAAAATAGTGGTTACAAACCACCTAAAAAAGATAGTAAGCTTGGTAGTGTTAGAGTTGCTTTAGAACAACTAGAACGCCTCAATCACATAGCAGGGGAATTACTAATTAACCAAAATCAACAATATGCACAAGACGAACAACTGCGCTTATCAATCCAAGAACTTATAGAACATTTTAGACAACACCAGCAGAGCTTAAATGAATTACTAGATTGGTCAGATCGGAAGTGGAGCGAGACTGAAAAATGGTCGGAAAACAGAAAGATATTAGAACATAATTCTCCACTAACTAATAGTTTCGATACTTTAGAAATGGATCGTTACAGCGATCTGCAACTTCTAGTAAAAAAAGCCATAGATGAAACTCTTCACCTAGAAACTCTTGCTGAGGGAATTGGAGGATTAGCCAAACAATCTCGACTGTCTAGGGAAGCTCAAGAAAGACTTTTGACCCACGTTAGGGACGATTTAACAACCGCAAGGATGCAACCTCTCGGAGACTTACTCAATCGTTTACCTCCTTTACTTAAACAATTAACCAAAACTCATAATAAAAAAGCAGAACTAGCTTTATTGGGTACTGAAGTTCTAGTTGATAAAGCGATTGTAGAAAAATTATACGATCCTCTGCTGCATCTAGTGCGCAATGCTTTCGACCACGGAATTGAACCCCCCGATATCCGCAAGAGTAATCGCAAACCGGAAATAGGTCGCATAGAAATTAAAGCTTATCATCAGGGTAACCGCACCACCATAGAAGTAAAAGACGACGGTCGCGGAATTGACTTGCAAAAAATTGCTCGCCGTGCTGGGGAAATGGGTTTGACTGTACCCGATCGCCTTAGCAGAATGAGTGAGTCTGAATTACTAGATTTTCTCTTTGAACCTGGGTTTTCCACTGCTAGTAAACTAACCGAGCTCTCTGGTCGAGGAGTAGGTTTAGACATAGTGCGCTCTCAGTTACAAGAAATTAATGGTTCGGTAAATATCAGCTCTACTTTAGGAGTGGGAACCACTTTCTCATTAAATATTCCTTTATCCCTAACAGTCACCAAGTTATTAGTTTGCAAAGCCACAGGTGTTAGTTATGCTTTACCTGTGGAAAGTGTAGAACAAATTCTCATTCCCCAAGATAGTCAAATCGGCATTTTAGGGAAAAACTTTACTAGTCGTAACCAAGATCGATCTCAAATCTCCCTAGAAACTAATTTAGATAAACAAAAAATGTCTAAGCAAATTGTACTGCGATGGCAACAGGGTGAAGAAGAAATTTTTGTACCTATACATAAGTTATCTGAATTAGTAGAATACTCCGCAATTAGTTCCCGTTTCTTGGGTAACAATTCTAATTCTGCACTAATAGCCAGCGAAGGACTTCTAACCCAACATTCTCCAGTGATATTACTACGTACTTCTGAAGGTTTGACCGCGTTACAAGTAGAACAAATTCTTGGCGAGAAAGAATTAGTATTGCGACCTTTACCAGCAGCAATTAATCCTGCTCCCTATATCTATGGTTGCTGCATCCTCAGTAGTAGTAAATTAGCTTTAGCAATAGATATAGAGAAATTAATTGACTATAGAACCACAACCAACAAAGTGATCGAGCACAGAGAAGCAATTAATTCAGCTCCTTTGCTTTCTCCTAGTTCCTCAGCCTCTTCTGTTGCTAAGAATCTAGACATTAATTCTCAATCTCCTTCTGGATTAACTGAGTCTATAGTCTTGTTAGTAGTGGACGACTCTCTAACTTTACGACGAGGTTTGACTAGAACTCTAGAAAAATTCGGCTATCAAGTTTGCCAAGCTGCTGACGGACAAGAAGCTCTAGAACTACTGCAACAAAAAGATAGTGTTAATCTGATCGTGTGCGATGTAGAAATGCCTCGCCTTAACGGTTTTGAATTATTAAATAAACTGCGAGTCAATTCACATCTATCGAATATTCCAGTAGTCATGCTCACTTCTCGTAGTGGTGCAAAATATCGTCAAATTGCTTCGGAGTTAGGAGCTTCTGCTTATTTGACTAAACCCTATTCTGAAAATGAACTATTGTCGATAATAACTGACATTCTCAAATAAAAAAACAATTCTACATACACCAGCGATGACTTCAATCTTTAAACCGAATCCCACTAACCAACCAGAAATTTGTAAAGCGATCGTTTTTGAGATTGCCGGACATTTACTGGCACTACCTGTTTCTGCTGTTTTTAAAGTAATTCGATCGTCTATAGTTTTTTGCACTACTTTAGGGAATAGAAAGTTAGTTCACGTCGAAGATACAGCATTCCCTATTCTCGATTTGCATCATTTTCTTTCCCAAGTTAGACCCGATCGCTATGACGAATACAAAAAACAATTTTTATCAACTCAGGAACAGTTTTTAGTTTTAGCTCGCTTATACCGAACAAATTTGTGCGCTATTCCCGTAGATGATCCCCCTAGCTTAATGAAATTACCTTTATCTAGCACTTATATGCTACCACCTTCTTATCGGGAGAAAATTGGCGATCTTGCCAGTCACGTTACAATTGTTCCTTATCAAGATTCAACTATTAGTGTTATGTTGCTAGATTTGCAGCAGGCCTTAGCAACAAATGACTTTCACAATCGTGTTTCTGTTCCTTGACATCCTCCCACGCTCCTTGAAGTGGGATTCCTACCAATCCGAAAATCCTTGGTGTGGTTTCTGGTTCAATGACTCGCCATCACCCAGCCGGTTTACACCAACTGAGCCAGAGGGCAAATCCTGGTTGACTCAAGAGAACTAAATTCCGATTTTTTCCCAAATGAGAATTGCTGAGTGGCAGCAAACTTGGTTTCCAGAAACTTTAAATATTAATTAATAGTTTTTAAAGATTTAGTTATGAAGCAGCAATCATTGCAATTAGACGATTTCGCTCAAAACCAGCAGCAAGAGGACCAGCAGACAAGCTTTGCAGAATTTCTGGCGAGACTGCAAGAGTTCAAGACCAGGGTTTTCAGTGGTAGCTTAATCATCGAAGCAAATAATGATTTAAGTTGGATATTCTATTTTCGTTTGGGACGTTTAAGCTGGGTCGCTGGTGGTGCTAATCCAGACGAGCGTTGGAAAAGACACTTAGCAATTTTTGGCCCTGATGTTGACAATACAGACTTAGAAAAACTCGAAAATATTGTTTTACAACAAGAACTTTATCATCACTATAGGATTTTAGGTCTACTGCATAACCAGAAGTTAATTCAAAGGCAACAGTTGGTTAGTTTAATAACGAGTGTCGCCATCGAGGTTGTGTTTGATGTCATCCAGTATTGTCAAACTAGTGGTGAGAATTTGTCCTATAAGACTAGCCCTGATAATCTTAATAGTAAGCTAGGCATACTGTTGCCCTTAGTCAAGACTGAAGAAGTTATTAATTCAGCCATACAAGCATGGCAAAAATGGCAAACTGCAGGACTAGCAGCGTATTCGCCTAACCTATTTCCTGTAATTCAACAGCCAGAAATACTGCAAAAACAAATCTCTGCTAGTAGGGAGCGAGCAATTATCTCTTTGCTGGATGGCAAAGAGACATTGAGAAGTCTAGCGCTAAAAAGCTCGCGAGACCTTATCGCCTTGAGCTCCCAATTGATTCGGTTAGTGAATTCTGGGGCGCTCGCTTTGTCTGAGGTTCTAATTAAGAGAAAAATCGATTCCGCTCCCGACGAGGGAAAACTTGCCTCTGTTGGGAATAATGTCGTTGTTGCACCGTCGGGACAATCACCTCTAGTCGCCTGTGTCGATGATAATCCAACGCTCTCTCAAGCTGTAGAACAGATGGATAAAGATGGTTTAGTCGAGGGGATGAGAGCTAAATTAGTCGGTTCTAATGACTTTTTGTCTAAACTCGTAGAAGCTCCGCATTGGCTCAAAATGTTCGACAAACATTTGAAACGTAAATGAAAGCTCCCATCATTTCCCATCATCACAGCCAGTTGCGATCGTTCTTTTTTAGAAGCAGGTAAACGACTTTCTTGAAATCGCTGACCGAGCGCGAGAATACCAATCATCATCGGGAACGATTTGTTGTAAACAATTAGGAATAATTTCTCAAAATCCTGGTGCCAAAATTTATCTAACTCGTTCTCAAATTCTAGCTGAAATCGAACAATTCATGAACAGTATTTTAGAGGACCCCAATGTCACAAGAAAAGGTAAAGATAAGGGAGCCGTTAGACGAACTTTGGAAGCGTTACAAAAATCTTTTTATCTAGAGTCAGAAATCCCTACTGATTAGACTGTTCGGTTTAGTTTGACAAGCAAGAAACTATTTTAAGTATAAAAACTTATCACTTCTTTATCTGTATTATGCTTGATTACGAACTGATTGCTTTTTCCCAAAGCGCATCGGTCAGTTCATGATGGGTGCAGTCAAAAGCAGTTGTCCCTATGGGGATGCGCTTGCTCCGTGAGCCCCTCCGCGCTAACTAAACGGTTTAGTTATATAAGAGAGAAGTGAGGTTCGCGCTCACGTAAAGCGAGCGCTACGCGCTCGCATTGGTCAGCTCCCGCTCGCATTGGTCAGCTCCCGCTCGCATTGGTTAACTCCCGCTCGCATTGGTTAACTCCCGCTCGCATCTGTCAACTCGCGAGCGCATTAGTCAGCTCGCGAGCGCGATTTAGTCTAAAGTCCAGTAATTTAGATTCAACAAAGTTTAAAATCTCTTGCTGTTTCTCTAGTGGTAATTTTCGCCACTTTTCTAGTAATTGTTGTTCCCTACTCATTGCCATAAAAATTACTTCTTTTCTACTTGTTGTTCATTATCAACTATTTATCCTGCGCTCGACAAACCCAACTAGATCCCCGTGCATGATTATTTATTTTTAATGGGCTCGAAGAGCAAGACATCAAAATTAGAGAGAGATTGGGGTAAGGAACGAAGGGTGGCAATCGGTGATTTAATGGAGTTTTATAAGCTTTAGTTATTGAGAAACTTGAGAACAGTTGAATCTAAGCAATTTGATCTCGTTCTAGTTTTTCGGCGATCGCTTGACGTATAAATTCTGAGCGGTTAGGCATGGCTCTAATAATCTCATCCATTTCTCTGGGCAGCATAACACTGACAGGTTTTTGTTTGTGAGTAATACCTATACCTTTACCTTTGAAACGAGTTTTGTAATCCGCTCTAGTTTCAGTCATTGAAAAATTTGGCCAAATGATTGATTTCGATCGCATTGTGAGATGAATCAAAAAGTTAATATAATCTAAAGATAGGAACACTTAATAAAAGTTAAAGAAGATTTGTGGAGGCTCAAACTCAGTTAGAGGGGCTCCCAGTCCAGAAATATGAAGAAATTAGAGGTATTGATTAATAGAGAAATAAATTATCGATGGTTAGCACGATTAGTACACCGACTATAAATCAGCTAAAGGTTCTAACAGAATTAATTTCCGATACTGATAAGATTTTCTTTTATAAGAATGATTTAGATCTAGTATTTTACTTAATAAAAGAATTAGAAGAAAAACAGATACTTAATCTTCAAGAATTAGACGGTTTTGTTAATTATATTTACTCACAAATAGAACTGATTGAGAAATTATCGGTTTCAGAAGATAGAGTAGCATTAGAACTTTTTTATAAATATTTTGCTGGTTCTAACCCGTGAATCTTTACGAGGGAATTTATTGAAGGAGCATTTTCATCTCGATTTTCGGGAAATTTCAGCTATTTCTTAGGTTCTAGCTTCTTTGGGAATTGTCAGTTCTATAACATTAATTATTTGAGACATATCGATGGGTTTAGTGAGAAATTGAGAAGTCCCAGCTATTTTGGCTTTGACACGATCTATCATCGTATCTTGACCGGTTAAGAGTATAACTGGTATTTCTTTAAGTTGTGAAGTTCGCCGCAATTGCTGACAAATTTCGTACCCGTTAACAACAGGCATTCCCACATCTAAGAAAATTAAATCAGGTTTGTGTGTAATTAAACTAGGAATAGCCCGTAAACTTTCTTGAATACCAAGGAAACGACAGCCTTGTTTCATAATAATTTGGGACATGGTTTTAAGAATTTGAGGACTATCATCAATACAAATAATTAAAGGTTTAGAGCGGGAAAAGTTAGCTGAATTCTTAGATAAATTCCAAGAAATAGCTTGTTCTGGGAGATCGGGAATTTCCAGAAATTCTAATAATCCTTGCTGAATATATGGGATTAAAGAACAAGTCAAAAGTTGGAGATCTCGGTCAATTTTAATAGCCAAATCTCTCAAGGTAGTTTGACCATCAATAAACTCCACGAATCTTTCATAGATATCTTGACTTACTGTTTTTTTTAATTGGTTTAAATCTTTTAAACGTGGGGCTAAATTAGGAGACAAACAATCAAATTGATTGTGACAACATTTGAGCCAACTTTGGTGCTGTTTTTCAATGTTTGATAACAATCTGTCTAGGTTGATAAAGGAAATTTTTAAACCACAGTCCAAAAGATAATTAGCCGAAGTATTTTTAGTTAAGTATTCTAGCCTTTCTGTTTGTGACTGCTGAAATATATCGAAGAGATTTTCAGCAACTAGAGTTTTGATTATGACCCTAAACTGTTCTTGAGTAATTTTTTGTTTTTGACACAAGGCTGTTAAAATACGATAACGCCAGCATTGATATTTTTTAGCACCAGAAATAAAAGTTTCGTTTAATTTGATTTCCGGGCAGTTTTTTGCTAAAGCTCTTAACCAGGAACGATGAAAATGATAATTACTTTCTACCCAAACTATTTTTCCTAAGCAAAAGTATATTTCCCATGTAATCTCCTTCTGGTCAGATTTAATGACGAAAAGTCCTGTAAATTGCTTTTGTGTTAAATAATTTAATTTTTGAACAAGTAAACTCTTTAAGTCCCTAACAATAGTTTTCATTTGCTGCTACTCTACTAAATCTTAAAAAATCATTAACTTGGACACCTAAATTAACTTTAATAATTTTTAAGATTTTTTTCTTGAGACAATAAGCTTAACTTGTTCTGCTCTTTTGGCTGAATAAAGTGATAAAAAATCAACCAGAACTAATTGCTTTTTCAACCCAACAAAAAGGAGAGGAAAAGTACCTGGTTGACTGACAAAAGTTGGAAAAAAGAGCTTAAAAGCTAGAGTTAGCAAGGGATTGGACTTTCCACTTGCTGTTGGGAATTGATAAAATTTGGAAGCTATATCTAAATAAACCTAAATTTTACAAATGCCTTTAGCTTCACGCTTATATAAATCGTTATTTTTACTTTTAAGTCAATCTAATGAATGGGCTGATATTAGACATTTATACACTCTAATCTGGATGATAATTGGACTAATTCACTTCAGTTACTGTTAGCTTGACGAAATGGGGAATGTATGTAAAATCCGCTTTAAATCTCTCAAATCCTAACAATTCTAACCAGTGTGGATGCTTTTTCCCTGTTAGTAATTCGGTTGGACTTTTACTCACTCGTTCGGGATGTTCGCTACGCATAAATGTACGATGATTTAGGAAAAAACGTAACATATCGAGGTATTCTGAGCCTAATTGCTCACGGTTCGCTCATTTTTTCTGGAGCCCACTTTCCGCGAGTCATTAATGTAGCGTTATCGAAGTATATGCCGGAAAACAAAAATAATAGTGGGTATGCGCGCAGCGTATACCCACCCCCCCTACGCGACTAAACCGTTTAGTATGAAAAAGAAGTATGACAATTTAAATAAAGCAGTTTCGCTGGAGGCGAAAGAAATAAAAAATTCAATAATTTTGGCGTTAACGAGCTTTGTTTATAAAGATTAGCTCGCAATTAATTAACCA
>JAAUYD010075939.1_pt1 | contig 13979 bp, 9 predicted proteins | sample 7278101 | NCBI WGS metagenome assembly JAAUYD01 (sample SAMN14350128, study PRJNA611818) | marine sediment metagenome | isolation source: surface marine sediment (0.6m) | place: French Polynesia: Moorea | collected 2018-08
ACTACAGTGTAAAAGCCAAGCTGCACATGGCATCAAACGAGTGGGAGTCGGCCCGGGAGTTCGCCGAAAAAGCCGTGACCCTGGGCCGGCAGATCAACCCTGACGCGTCCAGCACAGCCGCCAAAAACCTCGCCCGCCTGGCACTGATCGAACTGGAACTGGAAAACCCCGATGCCGCCGACCAGTGGTTTTCGGAGTGTCAGGCTGAGATCCAGGCGCTGCAGGGAAATTTTGACACGCCGGCCCGGGACGCCATTCGATTCCGTACCCAGTTCCTGGTCGCCACCAACCGCAGCGCCGAGGCCGCCAGGTTGATCGCTGAGGATGTTGAATCACTGCGGAATACCATGGGAGAACACCACCCAATGGCCGTCGAATTGCAGCAATGGATTGAGGATACGGCCCTCAATACCTCACCCTGATGCTGGTCACCATACTTATCGCCCTGGGCATTACCGTCACTGCAACTGTTGTCTCGCAGGCGGCTTTCGACTATCCCCTGCCAAAGTGGATTGTGCTGGGCGTATACCTGCTGGCTTATCTTATTGTCCATCAACTGCGTCGATCGCCACCCGCTCCCCAATTTGCCGACGAACCCGATCCGGACTACTCCCACCTGCCCACATCCGGGCCCATCAGGCGCTTTGGCCAACTGGGGCTGATGGCGGTGTTTTTCACCACCAATCTGCTGAGCCTGTTCAATCCCCGACAGGCCAGGGAACTGTTCAAGCAGCTGGCCGGCAACGCCGAACTGGCAAAACGGGAAAAGGAATCTGGTGACAACGGTTGCACTTACCAGACGAAGGCGCGGTATACCCTGCCCTTTCGCGGCCAGTGGCTGGTTTACAACGGAGGGATGACGCCGAAGACGTCACACTCCTGGGATGTATTGGGGCAGCGGTTTGCCCTCGACTTTGTCGTGGCCAATGAGGACTTCGCACGGCATACGGGTCGAGGCACCCGCCCGGAGGACTATCTGTGCTACGGCAAGGAGATCCTGGCAGCAGCGGGTGGAACCGTGATCGCGACCCGGTCGGACGTGAAGACGGCCCCGCTGCTTGGCTGGGGCGTGTGTGATTTCACCGCCCGGAGCTTTGTCGGAAATTACGTTCTGATCCGTCACGCCGCGGGCGAATTCGGTCTGTACGCTCACCTGATCCCCGACAGTGTCGCGGTAAAGACAGGCGACACCGTTGAGCGGGGTCAGGTTGTCGGACTGTGTGGCCATACCGGGCACAGCAGCGAACCCCATCTGCATTTTCACTTGCAGGACTCCGAAGACCTGTTCCGGGGTATGGGGCTGCCCGTTCTGTTTAGTGGCCCCATGGTTGATGGCGAGCCGGTGGCAGCGGCCCATCTCAAGGCGGGCCAAAGAGTCAGCAGCAGCGATTCCCGCTAGTTTTCCGGATTCCGCATCGGTGCTACTCAAAACCGTTGGCAAACACCACGTCGCCCTGGTAAATGCCGATGTTTTCCGCCCATTGGTCGCCGGTCCGGTCAAATCGGCCCGCTACGTACAGGTTCTGCATGGGCAATAGCGCGGTTCCCTGACCCACGTAGTTGGTTGCCTGGCTTCCGGCCACCTGCAGCCCCCGACCAAAGGGTTCCCAGGTGGTGCCGTTCCACCGGGCAATACCCCGGGTCAGCACGCCGTTGACAAACTCGAACCCGCCTGCAATCACCGGCTGACCTTCGAAGAAACTGATGGCGTCCACCTGGTCGGTGCCGCCGGATACACCCGTACCCAGGGCCTCGATCTGGCTGCCGTCGAAACGACCGATACCGTTCAGTGCGCTGGGGGCACCGATCACGTTGCTGGTGAAGTTGCCGCCGAAATACAGGTGGGTGTCATCGCTGCCCAGCGCATAAACCTTGCCGCCGGTGTTGAAGCTGACCAGGGGCTCCCACCGATCGACATTCAGTATCGCGATGAGATCCTGCCGGGCATTGCCTTCAAAGCGGAAGTTGCCGGCGGCCACCAGCTGGCCGTTGAACTCTCCAAATGCGTAAAGGACCACTACCTCAGGCAAGCCGCCGGTGACCTGCTCAAAAGAGCTGCCGTCCCAGGAACAGATAGGTCTGAGGACATTGTCGCAGGCACCGGCCTGGCCAAAGAAGTAAAGCTTGTCGTTGAGCGCATAAGCCCTGGATGCCGTGGTCCCGGTGCTGCCCGGGCTGCGCCATTGGGTGCCATTCCAGGCGATCAGGTCACCGGTCGCGCGGCCGCCGGCCGCATCAATCTGCCCGGCTGCATACAACTCACCCTGGAACACCGCCAGAGAGTCGATAGCGCCGTCCACGCCATCACCTACGGCACTCCAGCGGCTGCCGTTCCAGCTTGCCAGGTTCGCCGCCGTAGCATCGGTACCGGCGGTGATGATGCTGCCAGCCGCATAGACTTCCCCGTCATACTCGGCCAATGCGGTAACCCCACCGCCGGCCCGGGGTTCCAGTCCCTGGTTGGTGCCTTTCCACACGCCGCTGGATTCCGTTTTGCACACCACCGTGCGACTGGAGAAATCTCCCAAAAAGCCCCCGTGGCGTACGCAGATATCCGAACCGGCAATGTCAATCACGTCCGAGAACGTAGAGCTCAGGCCGGTTCCCAGTGGAGTCGTATCCACGGCCTCCCATACTGAGCCGGTCCAACGGGCCAGGCCATCAGCCCCGGCCAGGTCCGGCCAATCCCCCACCAGGTAGATGTAGCTGCTGTTGGCCATCATTTTGAACAGTCCGGTCTGGGGACCCTGGCTGCCGTCGTCCAGGGTCATCCAGTTGGGTGCGCTGAGGACGCTGGTAGCAACGCCAGGTGCCATGGTGCTGCCCATATCATTAAACGGACCGGACACCACGACTTCATTGTCAAAAAACTCCACGTCTGCCAGGTTGCGCGGCAATGCATCGAAGAACGCGCTGCCAAACAGGGTCCAGTCCGGGTTGGTGGGATTGAAGCGAGCCATGGCATTGCCGTAAATCACCCAGACGAACCCGTTAAAGGTCTTCACAGCGTTGACCGGCGCCGGAACGCCATTAGTGTTGCCGCCGTCAGCGGTCAGCACCTCCCAGGCGGCACCATCGGTGCGGACCACCCGGTTAGCCGTCAGCGGCATGCCCTGGTCATCCTGGACTTCGAAGAATTCGCCACCAATGTACAGGTAGATGGATCCGTCGAACCAGACTGAGTTAACCGGCAGGTTGGGCCCGTTGCCGTTTCCACCGGGCTGGTACCAGTTCTGTCCGCTGGTACTCCAGCAGGCAAAGTAATTGAAGTTGTCGGGGCCCAGGTTGGTGAATGAGCCACCGATGCAGGGATCGTTGCGGTACATGACGATGTCGAAAACCTGATTACCCCCCAGGATTGATGCTGGACCCGCGTCAGCCTCGGTTCTCCATACACCGTTTTCCCAGTAGCGGATTGCGTGGTATTCCAGCTGACCGCTTTCGTTGAGCACTTGAACCGGCAAACCGGCCGCCACAAATCCCTGCTGATAGGGCGCAAAGGCGGTGATGTTGGTTTCCGGGGTTGCGCCAAAGGTACCCAGCCAGTCAGCCCGGGCGGCGCCCGCGCCAACAATTACAAGGACCGTCACCAGCAGAATACGTCGCACGTCGCGTCTCCTTGTCCTGCGTGGGGCCTCCCTCATTGAGACACCGCGTCTATTGAAAAACTAGCAGAAGACCCCGGTGCTGCATATGACGGGAATCAAGGATTGCCCGCGCCGGCATTCTCAATAGCCTGAACCGCGTCCATGACCAGGCTGTGGGAGGCTGGCAGCCAGCGCTGCCGTATCTCAAGGCACTGGCTGAAGTATTCCAGCGAGCGATCGTAGTCCCCCGAGGCGCCGTAAAGCTGACCCAGTTCAAACAGCAGCCTGGCCCGAAGCAGCGAGTTCAGCTGGTACTCCTTGACCGCGGCATCCACCTGGCCCGAAGAATGCAGGCTCTGGGCCGCGCGCATGGAGTCTTCGGCGCTGGGGACGTAAGACAGCGCGTCCACCAGGTGCTGTTCAGCGGCGTCGAAGTTATCGGACAGGCGCTCCAGTTCCGCCATGGCGATGGACCACTCCATGCGCACGTCTGGTGCCGCCTGGGTGATGTCTTCGGCAGCATCTTCCAGCACGCCCCTGGCCTGGGCCAGATCGCTCAGCCCGGTGTAGGCCGCGCCAATGGCGGTGCGCAGCTCAGCCCGCACCTGGGCGTCATCAGCGAAGTCCCGGCTGATGGACCGGCGCCCGATATCAAGAATATCCACGGCGGACAGCCCCATGCCGTCCGGCGCCATGGGATCCGTGGCGAACATTCCGGCGAGAAATCCCGATACCGCCCGGGATCGTTCTGCCTGCTGCATGGCTACCAGGGCCTGCTGGTTGGCACGCTCTGCCTCCTGACTGACCCGCCAGGACAGGAAACCCATGACCACCGCCGCCACCAGTGCCACAACGCCCGCGGGCAGCAGGATTCGGCGGCGGCGACGCTCGCGTTCGCGTTTGGCCTGGGCCGCCGCGCGCTGCATCATCTGCTCGCGGCGATGATCAAGGGTTTCGATCCTGGCCGCGATGGAGCTGGCGTCGGCAGGCCGGCGAGCCGGATCGCGGTCCACCATTTCGCTGATGTCGGCTTTCAGGATCGGGTCGTCGATTTCCCTTTCCCAACCCGGGGCGAGAACCCGATCCAGGTCGCCAGTTGCCATCTGGTAAAGCACGATACCCAGTGCGTAGATGTCGGCCTGGATGGTCGGGCTGCCTCCCTCAAGCAGTTCCGGCGCCATGTACCGCCGGGTCCCGGAGCGAGCGGTAGTGGTGTTTCCGCCGGCCACCTCGGTCATACCCATCTGGGTGATATCGTGTTTGAGCAGGGCGTCCCGATCCGTCACCAGGCCGATGCCAAAATCACACAATGATGCCTGGATTGCCGACTCGGATTCCCGTATCAGGATGTTGGAAGGTTTGACGTCTTTATGCAGCACACCGACCGCATGGGCTGCCGCCAGAGCCCTGGCGGTCTGCGCCACCAGGCCGAGCCGGGCTGAAAGCGAGACTGCTTCAGCCCCACCCTGGCGCTGCAGCCACTGCACCAGGTCGCCGTCGGGGGTGTACTCGGATTCTATGAAATACGGCGGCTGGTCAAAATTCCAGTCCAGGATTCGAGCGATGTCCGGGCGCTCGCCCAGGGCTTCCAGCAGCAGCCGGCATAAGGTGACCTCCCGCTGCAGCGACCGCAGGCGATCGGCCCGGTAACAGAACTTGAACACTCTCTGCTCGCGGGTCTTTTCATGCTGGGCCAGCCAGGCTTCTCCAAATCCACCTTCACCCAGGTTCTGCTCCAGCACCCAGTTGGATCGCCCGGGTACAACCTGGCCCGGAGCGGCCCGCCAGCCCGGAATGACATCGTCAGCCCCGGCACGACGGACACAATCGCTGTCTGCCGGCGCCGCCATGGGTGCCTTGCCGGGAACCCCCACCTCGAACAGGCTGAGCGCCGCGTCCAGACCTGCCAGGCGATATGTGCCGTGGGCCAGCCAGGCGAGGCCGGGGACATCAGCCAGCCCCGGATGATTACGGCCCAGCTCAAACCCGGTCGCAGACAGCAGGATCTGTCCCCCTGCCCCCGCCGAGGCCAGGGCCCGGGCCACCCGGGATGGGGCGGGCTGGTCCTGCTCATCGTCCGACGGTGGGCCGGCGTGAATGCCGATGCCACCCGTCGCACCCTGGGCCTGCAGCGCAATGGCCGTTTCAATCGCCCGCCCTACCGACTCGCACTGGGCAGCCGCATAATCCCCTTCCAGGGTGGCATCGACGGCAATATCCAGACGCTCCAGGTCAAGCTTCAGTGCCGACAGTGCCACCAGAACGGTATCGCTTGAGCCGCCGCCCGCCCCCCTGGAAACCGGACCGTCAAACCGGTAACCCACCCGATGTACCGTGCGGATCAATTCGGCCCGTTCGTCCTGCAGCACCCGCCGGCACTTGGCCACAGCCTGGGTCAGCACCGAGTCAGTGACGATCCGCCCCTGCCAGACCTGATCCAGCAGTTCCTGCTTGGCCACCGTGCGGCCCTGGTTTTCGATCAGGAAAACCAGCAGGTCAAACGCCCGCGGCTCCAGCGGCTGGCTCTCGCCATCGCTCCAGACCTCGCGGGCATCGGTGTCGATTTCGACGTTGTTTACGGCAAAACGCGGCAACGCTGGTGTCCGATCAGGAACCCAGCGTTAACCTTACAATGAATCAGGGAAATGGAAAGGCCCGGGGCCGGGCGCAATCCCGAATCCCCAGGCGAGCTATTCGAAGCCGCTTGCAAACAGCACGGTCGAAGCCGGCGCTTCGGTGCGATAAAGCTCCCGACCCAGCAGACCATCGTCTGCGGAAAAGAAAACCGTGTTCTCCAACTGCACCATGTAGCCCGGGTTGCCGTTTAGATCCCCGGGAGCGATGTCGGACAGCCGCCGGGTACCCGAGCGTGTTCCATCGCTTGCCCAGAGTTCAGTGCCCGAGTCCCTCGACCACCCCCGGAACAGCACCTGTCCGTCGTCAAGCGGCAGGATTTCCACACTGGGCAATAATGGCCTGGCGGCGCTCGGATCAAACACCGCGTAATCCGGCAACCGCGCCATTACGCCACCGAACGGCAATCCCGATTCGACGCCAGCCGCGATATCTGCGACCTGGTACGTACCGGCCTCCGAGCCATCGGAACGCCACAGCTCAATGCCGTCATCAGCGGTCAGTGCAGCGAAGTACAGGCCGGTGCCGGCACTTGTCAGTCCTCTTGGCGTCGAACCGGCGGGACCGGGGTTGATGTCCCTGACGAGTCGGGTTCCGGCCACTGAGCCATCACTGACCCACAGTTCAGCACCATGGATCGGATCCGTCCCCACGAAGAACAGCTGCTGATCGTGTACCGTCAAAAAGTACGGAAAGGTCCCGGAACTGGCAAAGTCCTGCAGCGGGAAAGTACCACCCGACGTTCCGTCACTGCGCCAGACACTGGAATCCACGATAAAAAAGACAAGGTCATCCGACGCAACCATCCAGCCGATATTCGCGGAATCTCCAAATTCTTTCACCACGGCGGTTCCCGCTTCCGTGCCATCACTGGTCCACAGGGCGTCAAATCCGGTATCCGCCTCGCCGGCGTAGTACAGGGCATCGTTGCTGGCGACCAGCTTTGGCCCGAAACTGTCGGTGAGCTCATAGGGTGTATCAACGACAAACTCTGCTGAATCAACCGCAGGGTCCAAACGATACAGGCCGGCACCCGGGTCCCCCGCGGCCATGAAATAGATGACGCCGTCGAGTTCCACGATGGGCCTGCGCCGGCCGTAGTTCATACTGAAATCACCCGCTTCTTTGGACGACAGCGTCACCGCACGCCGGGTTCCTTCAGAGGTGCCATCGGTGCGCCATAGGTTCACCCTGACGCCTCCGCGGATCTCATCGGTCGTATTGACGAAGAAAAACAGCGTATCCGAAGCCTGAATGATCGGCAGGCCATTGAGGTGGGTCTGGGCCAGCCCACTGTCAGGCCCCGGCAGTACGTCAGCCAGCAATTCGACGCCAGCGCCATCGCTGGACCACAACTCGATTCCGAGGTCCTCGCGATAGGCGGCAAAGACCACCTTGTCATTTACCGTGGCCAGGCTGGCCACCTGGGCATCATCCTGGTCGGGAGAGACATTCACCAGCAGATGAGTGCCCTGGGGTGTACCGTCGCTGGTCCAAAGCTCATTGCCGGTATCAGTTTCGGTGGCTGCGAACAGCAATGAATCTCCAACGGCGCCGGTGGCGGTCCGGTTGGGCACCATCCCGGACAAGGGGCCGTTGATGTTTGCCACCGGTACGGTACCCGTTGTTGTTCCGTCGGACTTCCACAGCTCCCGTTCGCCACCGGCATCCTCGGCGTGGAAATACAGCACACCCTGGATAACGATCGGATTGATCGGGATACTGTTGGCGGGTCCCGGGTTGATATCCCGGAGCAACTGGGTTCCCGCCTCGGTCCCATTGGAGACCCAGAATTCCCGACCAAAGTCCTGGGTGTCCGTTCCCAGCAGGACACGATCTTCCCAGCCCAGCAGCGGGTAAACCCCGTTGACGTCAGCGATCAATTCGGAAACCCGGCCGTCCGTCCTCCAAAGCTCGGACTCGCCAAATGGGTTGAAGTAAACCCATCCCTCGTGGGCCAGATATTTCGCGCAACAGGTAGGAGTGGAGTCGCTCACGACATCGTCGAGACGGACCGTCCTGGCCGGGTCACCGGGCACCGTCACCCAGACCGCGGACGTGGCCCCGTCGTACGCCTGGAAGATGTATCGATTTTCCAGCACCGCACCCCGGACCAACCCCGGAATGGCGCTGGATGCGCCCGCGTAGATGTCCTGGACCAGTTCTGGCCGTTCTGAGCCCGCTTTCAGGGTCCAGAGTTCACGCCCGGTCGATTCCGTACCGGCTGCAAAAATCAGGTAGTCCTTTACCACCGCCAGCCCGGAGGGGTTCGATCCCGACGGGCCACGCGCCAGGTCCACCACGAGAACCGTGCCCTCGGTGGTGCCGTCGGTTTTCCAGATCTCGGCACCATGGTCCGCCGTACTTGCACTGAAATACACATCGCCGTCGAGCAACACAAAGCCATTGGGCTGCCCACTGGATCGACCCGGATTGATGTCCTTGACCAGGACGGTGCCCTCGGCGGTGCCGTCCGATCTCCAGAGTTCTGTTCCGCGGGATGGGTCTTCGGCAGAAAACAGCAGCCGGTCTCCCAACCTGATAAAACGACCGGGATTGCTGGACCCGGGCCCCGGCATAATGTCCTTGACCTGTTTCGTGCCCGCCGGGGTGCCGTCGGTGCGCCACAGTTCCCTGCCATTCAACCGGTCTGTAGCGCGAAAAAAGGTGAGATCGTCGTCAAAGGCATAAAAGCCCGCCGGATGGGACGCGGTCACCCGGCCATGGCCCGTATTGACTTCCTCCACCAGCTCCACTGCGTTCAGGGGCCATGAAGCAATCAGCCAGAGTGCTGCCGCTGCGGTAAATCGTGCGCCACGTTGAAGGATCATCTTGTCGTGCTCCCTTGATTGATCTGGCAATCAGGATCCGACAAGTCCTGAGAGGAGTCGTGACGAAACTGGGATGATGCCCTTAAGAAACCCGGAAGAAAGCGCAAAGACTATTTAATTTTCTTTTTTTTCAGACTTTTAAGAGTACATTCTCAAAAACCTGATTAGGTCCAAGCAGCATCTTCAACTCAATCGTCTTCGTAGAGTACACCTTGCAACTGACCACCCAGTTGGAAGGGTTGGTCCCAGTACACGGCTGGCCATTGGTGGGTGGATGCCTCCAGCATCATCGCTTCAGCGGCACCCAGCGGATAAAAGATCACTCGCCCCTGGCTGGATGACGAAAGCGCCGCAAGCTCCGAGCGGATCGCCGACAGTTTCTTCGTTGCCAGCGGCTGGAATCCCGCCGCACCTTCAGCAGCTTTGCGCGCAACCGCAAGCTCCAGCCATCGGGCAACCCCCTCCTGCCACAGCTGCAGCTCCGCGTAACGCCAGTCAGCGTCAGAAACGAGATCCTGCAGCCTGCTGCGATACTGCAGGTAACGGCCCAACGCATTGGCGCCCGATTGCCGATCCTCGCTGTCCATGGCGTCCAGCGTATCCAGTGCGGCCTTGCCCAGCTGTTCGACCACCGCAGCCACGGCTGGGTCTGCGTAAGGAAACGGGTAGTTCAGCATCCACATGCCGCTTTGATCGTCACCCGCCAGGTCGAGTGCCGCCACGCCGGGATAGTAACCCGGCATGGCGTACTGCAGCTGATGCAGATGCTCATGCAGCAGTGTCAGCACCCAGTCCATGGCATCACGACCGGTTTGCTCCGGTGTGCCGACAACAATGGTGGGGATGCCGTCTGACAGCGGAAAACTGGCGAGCCAGTCCGGCGGGTACTGCCGGGACCGCGTCCAGGTCTGGCAGTCTGTCGCGGGATCGTGACGCCCCGGCTCGAATCCGAGCGCCGATCCATCCCTGCAAAACAGGGTTTCCTGATCACCTTCGACCAGGAGCACGCTGAACGGCTCCTCGCCGAGTCCCGGCCACACGGCTTCTCCCACGGTCCCGGCCAGGTCCCGCGCCTGGGCGATCAACTGAGCCGGGGTTTTCGCGGATTCAGCCGCCGCTGCAAAGACATTCAGCCAGAACAGAATCCCCACCAGTTGCTTCATGTTTCACCCAATTCCGTGCTCCCGGTAAACATAAAGACGCCGCCGCCCGATCAATGGTCGCAGAGATGACGGGAACACCAAATTTGGTTAGGCTGGCGCCCCGAGGGAACGGCGTCATCCAGTCGCAGGGACGCCGGGTCGAACGATAAAGACGAGGGGTCCCGAATGCTGCCGCTGGCAGACGTAATTCACCTGGCCATCACCGGTCTTGCCCAGGGTTGTGCCTATGGCTTGATTGCCCTGGGATTCGTGCTGGTTTACAAGGCCACCGAAGTGGTCAATTTTGCCCACGGCGAATTCATGATGCTGGGGGCATTCGCCGTGCTGGCGTTCTCCGAAGGGCTGGGCTGGGGATTCTGGCCGGCGTTTGTCGCCGGGTGTCTGTCCATTGCCGTGGTGGGCTATCTCATCGACGCCCAGATCATGCGCCGCATTATCGGCCAGTCCAGCGCGAGCATCTTCATCCTGACCGTGGCCTTCGGCTTCATCTTCCGCTCCCTGGCGGGAATGATCTGGGGCTGGAATACCCTGTCCCTGAGCACGCCCTTCGACGGCAAGATCAGCGTGGGCTCCCTGGACATCGCCACTGATCGTATTGCGATTGTGGTGGCCACCATCATCCTGTGCGGGTTGCTCTACCTGTTCTTTTCCAGGACCCGTTTCGGCATCGCCATGCAGGCCTCGTCCCAGAACCAGCTGGCGGCCTACTACATGGGCATCCCCGTCAAGCGGCTGGTGTCTCTGACCTGGGCCATCGGCGCCCTGATCGCCGCCGCTGCCGGGGCCCTGCTGGCGCCGGTCACCCAGGTGGACACCACCATCGGCCTGCTGGGTATCAAAGCCCTGGCCGGCGCTATCGTGGGCGGCTTCGGCTCCATTCCCGGGGCCCTGCTGGGCTGCCTGCTGATCGGCCTGATCGAGCCATTCGCCGACTACTATTTCCCGGCCATCAAAGGTGTGTCCGCCTACGTGGTCATGCTGGTGGTGCTGTTTGTTCGACCGGAGGGGCTGGTCGTGCAGACCTTCCAGAAGAAGGTGTAGCGTGCAGATACTGTTCAAGACCCGCTACGAGGACGATATCCGTTTCCTGGCCAAGACCGGCGAAAAGGTTCGCGTCGGCCTGGTCATCGCTTTCCTGCTGCTGGCGCCCGCGTTCCTGCAGAACTACTACCTGGCTGAACTGGGTTTACTGCTGGTGTATGCCATTGCGGGCATCGGACTCATGATTCTTACCGGCCATACCGGCCAGGTCAGCTTCGGCCACGCCGCGTTCCTGGGCATTGGCGCCTACGCCCACTCGGTACTGTTATCCCACGGCGTGCCCTTTACCCTCTCCGTCATTCTGACCATTAGCCTTTGCGGACTGGTTGGCATGGCACTTGGACGATCGGCGTCCAAGATGCACGGTTTCTACCTGGCGGTGGCCACCCTGGCGTTTCTGATACTGGTTGAGACGGTCCTGGGCGAGTGGTCCAGCGTCACCGGCGGGCACGCGGGATTCGCGGTGCCGGCACTCAAGGTGCTGGGGGTCAATCTCGGCCAGGTCTGGCAGCAGTATTACCTGGACCTGAGCTTTACCCTGTTGGTGGTCTGGGCTGCATCCAACCTGTTCCGAACGCCCCTGGGCCGATCCATGGTGGCGGTGCGTGACTCGGAACTGTCAGCCCGCAGCCTGGGTGTGAACGTGGAGTGGATCAAGATCCAGGCCTTTGGCATCAGCGCCGCCATCACCGGCCTGGCCGGCGTGCTGCTGGCCCATCATCTGACTTACCTCGCGCCGGACGTATTCGGGGTACTGGAATCCCTCAAGCTGATGCTGATGATCGTGGTGGGCGGTCTGGGCAGTATCCTGGGCGCCATATTTGGCGCCATATTCGTGTCCGTACTGCCGGTACTGCTGAGTTTCCTCAAAGACGTGCTGCCAGCGGCCATTGGCCAGCAGGCGGGCCTGGAGCCCCTGCTGTTCGGCCTGATCATCGTCGGGGTCATCGTGTTCGAGCCCCTGGGCATTCACGGCCGCTGGCTGAAGCTGCGCTATTTTTTCGAAACTTTCCCGTACTACCGCAAAGCTTCATTCGTCCGCCAGAAAAGTTACCTGAAAACGGAGCGGATGCGATGAGCAGCGGCAAGCGCCTGTCGGTGCGCAATCTGTCCATCATGTTTGGCGGCGTGCACGCGGTGGAAGACGTGTCATTCGAGGTGGAGCCCGGCGAGGTGTTTGCCATCATCGGCCCCAACGGGGCGGGCAAGAGCACCATCTTCAACCTGATCAGCCGGCTGTACCAGCCGTCGGCCGGTTCCATTCAATACGGTGAACAGGACCTGCTGGAACTCAAGGCCCACCAGGTGGTTCGAACCGGCATTGCCCGCACATTCCAGAACATCGAGCTGTTTGAGCAGGCCACGGTGCTGCAGAACCTGCTGGTGGGCCGCCACAGCCACATGAACTTCAACCTGCTGTCCAGTTTACTGTTCCTGCCGGGCATGCGGGCCCGCGAGCTCAAGCACCGGCGCAAAGTCGAAGACATCATCGACCTGCTGGAAATTGCTCAGTACCGGGATGCACGCATCGCCGACCTGCCCTACGGCGCCCGCAAAAACGTTGAGCTGGCACGGGCACTTTGTGCCGAGCCTTCCCTGCTGCTGCTGGATGAACCCGCCTCGGGGCTCAACAACGAAGAAACCAACGACGTGTCGTTCTGGCTGGAGGACATCAAGCACGATCTGGGCGTCACCATGGTCATGGTGGAACACGACATGAGCCTGGTGAACCAGGTGGCCGACCGGGTCATGGCCATCAACGACGGCCGTCTGCTGGCCATCGGCACGCCCGACGAGATCCGGGAAAACGCCGAGGTGCAGAAGGCCTACCTGGGAGTGGCCGCATGAGCCAGCCCATGCTGGAAATGCGCAATATCGAGACTTTTTACGGACCCATTATGGCCATCCGCGGCGTCAGTCTGAAGGTGGACGAAGGTGAAATCGTCACCGTGTTGGGCGCCAACGGCGCGGGCAAAACCACCCTGCTCAAAACTGCATGCGGCGCACTGGACAGCCGCAAGGGACAGGTGCTGTTCCAGGGGCGCGAAATCCAGTGCCGGGATCCGGACTGGGTGGCGCGCCAGGGCATTGCCCACGTTCCCGAAGGCCGGGAGGTATTCCCCTTCCTGAGCGTCGCCGAAAACCTGGCCATGGGCGCCTACAACCGCCACGACCGGGACGGGATCGAGCAGGACCTGCAAACCGTCTACGACTATTTTCCGGTGCTCAGGCCCATGCGGGAAAAAATGGCCGGCTACCTGTCGGGTGGTCAGCAGCAGATGCTGGCCATCGGCCGCGGGTTCATGTCCCGTCCGCGACTGCTGATGCTGGACGAACCCTCACTGGGCCTGTCGCCTGCCCTGGTCACCGAGATTTTCGACATCATTACCCGGCTTAACCGTGAACAGGGGCTCACCATCCTTCTGGTAGAGCAAAATGCCAACGTGGCGCTGCAGATTTCAGCCCGGGGCTACGTGATGGAGGTCGGCGGCATGGTCATGGACGGGACCAGCCAGTGGCTGCTGGAAAGCGAAGACATCAAGGAGTTTTACCTGGGCAAAAAAGACGAAGGCGTGCGCGGCCGCCGGCGCTGGAAAAAACGGAAGACCTGGCGATGACCGAATCCCACCCGCTCACCATCGTGGACGGCTGCGATACGCTGCCCAAGCTTTTCCTGAAGAAAAGCGTCGAGCGCGGCGACAAAATAGCCATGCGGGAAAAGG
>JAAUYD010303658.1_pt1 | contig 13976 bp, 15 predicted proteins | sample 7278101 | NCBI WGS metagenome assembly JAAUYD01 (sample SAMN14350128, study PRJNA611818) | marine sediment metagenome | isolation source: surface marine sediment (0.6m) | place: French Polynesia: Moorea | collected 2018-08
ATAGAGGGTAACGCTATGAAAAAAAACATCATATCCATCTTGGCATTCATCAATTTATGGCTCGCCGGCGTGGCCGGCGCACAGGAGTTTCAAGTCATCCGACGTTATTTTGATGATGGTATGCTCAAGGAATTTGGCGCCAACATCATCTTGAAGGGCAGCCCCGAGCATGTCATAAAATTTACGCGCTGGCTCGATCAAATTGCCATGGTGCCGAAGGGATATCATACCCTCATGATGATCTCCAACACACACCACGACCTTATCATTCAACATGCCGAACATGCCCGCGACTCTGCCGGTCGAACCATTGCTCCCATGACCATGAATCTCATCAATGGTATCGGCGAAAGCGTGGATATCATTTTTGATGCCCGCATCGGCGATCGCGGTACCCATATGGTGTTCAATGAAAAGATGGAGTTGATCGAATATTCCGCCATCCAGAATCTTTATCATGAATTGGCCCATGCCATGCATCAGATGAACGGCACCTGGCGTTATTTTGATTCTGAAACACAGGCCATCGAGGAGGAGAATATCTTCCGTACAGAGCTCGCATTTATAAACAACCTACCGCCAACTCAGCGATACCGGGTTGCGGGTGTCATGATCAGCGAGATTGAAAAACCGGGACCTCCTGCAGCACCGTACCAACGGCGTCAATGACCAAAGTTCGAGAGGTTTAGCGTTTCCGTCGGATGAGCCCAAATCACTCGACAAGCGTTCCCATCAGGGACTTCAAAACAACCCGGTATGCCGGAGAGTAGAGGCGGCGGTATGCTTCTGAGTGGTGTACAGGCGGGTACCCTTGACGGCATTGGTGCTCTGAATAGGCCCGTAGATCAGGCAATGAAAAAGAAATCTCTTTTTGTTTGGCCATTGACTCTGCGCAGGACCAGTATTCGACCAGCCGTACAAGAGAGGGCTTGAATTTCTGTGATGTCTCCACAAAAGCCTTTGCCAAGTCGCCCAAATCACCGCCCTTTGAAAGATATGCCCTGAGATCGATGCGCACCAGCCGGCAATCCGGTGAAAGCGGCATGATCATCGGCGAACCATTACTCGGACCGACGGCCTCGGCCTCCGCCTGCAATCGTTCGAGCGCGAGTTCAGGATTATTGACCGCATGCTCACTTCCCATAGCTGCCTGAAATACCAGTTTATAGAGATCGTCCATTTCCCATTGAGGATACGTCTCTGCATGTCGGATTACTACGGGAACAAAATCTTTCTGTGATAGAACTTCACGGGCCATAGTTTGGAAATCCTTCGCCATCTTGGGTGATATCTCGTCAGAACGAACCTTACTGCATGCAAGGGTATTATGCATAGTAAAGTTCGTCAAATGTGGCACCATCCGAAAATGGACGACTGGCTGGAATCCTTCAGGGCCATCATTTATACGAGATGACCCCTTATTTGCGAATATCTCCTGTATGATTATGTTGTTAGGTAAACACTCAATTATTCCAGAACCGTCTCAGGACCAATATCATATAGGGAGTAAACTCATGAGCACTTTTTTGATCATTGTTGTCCTCCTGATTGCTGCGCTGCTGGTCTCTGCTGCAACACGGCCGGACACCTTTCACATCGAACGTTCCACGACCATTGCCGCTGCACCTGAAAATATCTTTCCGTTGATCAATGACTTCAAAAACTGGGACAGCTGGTCCCCATGGGCGGGTAAAGATCCGAACATGAAGACCTTGATTAGCGATACGACTTCAGGACAAGGCGCAAGCTATGCATGGGAAGGCAACAAGCAAGTAGGAGCCGGCAGCATGACGATCATCGATTCTTCACCGCCTGAGAAGGTCGGAATTCAACTCAATTTCATTAAACCGTTCAAGGCCCAAAACACCGCCACGTTCACTTTGGCGGTGCAGGGTGAGAAGACCAGCGTCACATGGGCGCTGGATGGGCCGCAACAGTTCATGAACAAATTGATGGGATTGTTCATGAACATGGACCGTATGGTGGGCAAAGATTTTGAAACGGGCCTGGCGTCGATGAAATCACTCGCGGAAAATGAAAGATCCTGACCCAGAGGGCCAGACATTGGAGAAATCCCTATAAGGGGATGGATTGCCTGTTGTGCCGGTAAACTGGTGAGATCGATAGCGCTTCACACAGCTTTTGGATTTCATTTTCAGCACCGGAGGAAACATTCTGCATCAGGCCGGCACAGAGGCCGGCCCTACGCTGCATGAGCCACAGCCGTAATGGGAAATGGTCTTCGTAGGGCCGGTCTCCGTGCCGGCCGGTCCCATGCGCCATGATCCTTCACAGCAAATAAAGTCACCTCTACGGTTATGCTCTTGGGTGCAAATCCATTGTATTCATATCTGCAGGATCATCCTGGGCAGGAATTTGCTGAAGGGGCAGCACGATCCGAAAGTGGGATCCCTGCCCTTTTTTTGACGAGACGTGGATCGTGCCCTGGTGCTGGGTCACAATCCGATGGGCCACAAACAGCCCTAAACCGGTACCGCGATTCCCCTTGGAAGAAAAGAAGAGATCGAACATGTTCTCCAGCACCTGCTTGTCCATGCCGACGCCGGTGTCAATGATATCGAATATCAAATAATCACCATCCTTGCGCATACCAAAGACGATCTTTTTCCTCCCATCAGAAGTATTGTCTCGGCATGCATCGGCGGCGTTGTCCAGAATATTGAGCAGGGCTGTCCGCATTACAGCAGCATCCAGGTCTATGGTATGGTCGAGGCCGTTGGGTTGATAGTCGAATTCGATTTGCCGTCCTTTCAGCCGCCCCTCAAAGGTCACCGCTATATCGTCTGCAAACTTGCGGGCATCCGTCTGTTGAATCTCAAGTGGACGTTCTTTGGCAAAGTAGAGGATATCCAGGATCATGCGCCGGATGCGGTCCGCAGTAAACTTGACGATCCCCAGCCCCTCCCGGGTCTTTTCGTGATCTTCTTTTTGAAATCCTGATTCAAGCAAATAGAGGCCCGCATCCAAATTGGTGAGCAGCCCTTTGACCCCGTGAGAGATAGAGCTCACCCGCAGTCCCAAGGTCGCCAGGTGATCCTGCAAGTGGCGCAGTTCAGTGATATTGGTGGACATTTCGATGACCTGGCTGACCTCTCCCTGGTCATCGAAAATGGGCGCAGTGGCGATAAAGAGATGGCATTGTTCACCGTTTTTAGCCGTCACCTGCATCTCGGACTGGTGCGGCTGGCCGTCTCTGAATGTACTCTCAACGGGGCACTCCGGGCATGGGCTGGAGCGCTGTTTATAAGCCTGGTAGCAGTGCATACCAATCTCACCGTCGAACTCGGAAGTAAACCTTTGGTTGACCGCCGTCAGCTGCAGATCGCGGTCCTGAACGGTAATATAACAAGGGCTTTGATCGAACAGGTGTTGATAGCTTTGTTGGGATTGATTCAAGCGGCTCTCTTTTTCGGCAACGGATTTTTCCAATCGATCGGTATAGGCTTTTATCTGCCGACGCATAGAGATGCGGTCCGTGGCGCGCTTAAGGGCGATCTCCAGGGCATCATCGTTGATCGGTTTGGTGACGAAGTCGGTGGCATCCATTTTCATGCTCTTGATGGCCAACTCCATATCACCATGGCCGGTAATCATGATAACCTCGGTGTCCGGTTTTGCTTCCTTGATCCGCCGGAGCAATTCAATGCCGTCCATTCCGGGCATCTTGATGTCGGTGAGCACAATGGACGGCTGATGAGCGTCAAACAGGTCCATGGCCTGGCTGCCCTCTGCCGCCGTCATCACATCAAAACCGAGATCTGCCAGGGAGATACTCAGCAGGTTGCGAATGCCGGGTTCGTCATCCACAAGTAGAAGGGATTCTTTATAATTGGTGTCGTTTTGCCCCATACTTTCTTCCTGCCAGATAATATTCAATGAGGTCTCTCAATGCCCTGCTCAACATATTGAAACCCGAGACCCGTTAAAAAAGCAACGAAATTAGCTAATTTTAGGCATCGAAAAAATTTCTGTGCCGCTATGAATGCATTAGCATCGGTACTGCCTTGGATCCCGGCCTCCGAGTCTGTGTCATAATTGCATAAACAACGGCATTTGTTAACATCGTCATTCCGGCGAAAGCCGGAATCTAATATGATATCAGATATTTAAATTTATGGATGCCGGCTTTCGCCAGCATGACGGACGGTATTTAGCCCATTTATTGAATTGTGACACAGTCTCCTCCGCCAGGATGTCGTGATCCGGATTGCCCTGGATTCAGCATTAAATGTGTTTCCGGATAATCTGCAACAAATGCTTCGGATCCGGAGGTTTCTCGACGTGGGCGTCCGGCATGGGCATCGGCCCCTTGTTCTGTGCGGCCAACATTTTCAGGTAATGATCGAAAGTAGATCTTGCAACAGCGGTGAGCATGATCACCGGTATGGAACTGAGTGTTTCATCGGCTTTTAAGTTGCGATACATGATGGCGCCGCCCTCCTGGGGCATCATCACATCCAGGATGACAAGGTCCGGACGTTGTTCTTGCGCCATAGCCAGTCCTTGGCGACCGTCTTTAGCGATCACTGGTCTGTACCCGCTGGTTTCCAGCAAGGTTTTCAAAAAGAACCGCATATCGAGCTCGTCCTCGACCACCAGAACAGTTTTAGGGGGTGCATTTTGTTCCATGTTCAACTCGCGTAGCCCCTTTTAGTCTTTAGAAAGTGATGCGGCACTGTTCCGGCAAATTATGGAAACTCAACTGCCAACAGATGCCGTCGATCACTTCAAAGAGATTGAATCCGGTATCAAAATCAAAGGTGTCCATTTTATCGCCGAACACACGATGCTTCAGACGCCCCAGCCTGAGAGGGACATCCAACAAAAGCTCCAGCCAATAGGCTTTAATGTCACAGGTCTTTTTTCCCAGAAGCCCTTCCAGGGTGACGAAGATATGCATATTGGGACTCCCGGGATATCCCACCATCTCAACCATGCGCGTCAACGCCAATCGGTCGATTGCATCGATGCGGCAATCTTGCTGGGGGCAGGTATGGTAATGGGATAAAAAAGATGCACCAAAGGGATTTAACCGGGCCAATTCAGGAAACCTCTCCAACATCATAAAAAAACAACGGAGCGTATAATCGGGATCCAAGACGACTTGGTAGCCCAGAAAAGGCAGCAGATCACCGCTCAACGGCTTTCCTCGATCCGAACAACTACCGTCTGAATTCAGCGTTATCGTATTCATCTATCCCCCTATTTTACCATCGTCCGGTTGTCGGAGGGCCCCGCCCAAACTACGACGGCAAGGGTGAAGCGGTAGTTATAGCGAATCCTTGCCAACGCAGGATTTGGAGCCCTCAGGCAACCGAACGATGAATTCAGTGCCGGCCCCCGGCATAGACCTGACGTCAATGGTTCCGTTATGCTTATCGATGATGTTCTTGGTCATCATTAAACCGATCCCGGTGCCGCGGCTACCTTTGGTTGTAAAAAAGGTCTCGAAGATTTTGCATTGGGTACCGGCATCCATACCGCAGCCTGTATCACAGACGCGGTACTCTACTCCCCACCCAGCGGCTGCAGCGGTCTTCATGCTGACTTTCAGGTCCCCATGGTTGCAATTGATGCCGCTGCAAGCGTCCAAGGCATTGGTAACCAAGTTTAACAAGGCCCGATGGATGGCTTCCGGATCGCAGTAGATCGGCTTCAAGTTCGAATCCATGCCAATATGCAGCGAAATCCCCTCTTCTTCGGCTCGGGGGCGCATCAACTCAATGATCTCCTCCACCGGGTCATTGGGGTGACAGCGCTGGAGATGGATTTGGGTGGTCTTTGAGTAATTTAAAAGATCCAGGGAAAGCCTGGCGATTTTCTCCACGTTCCCACGCACCATGCGCCACCCCTGTCGAAGGTATTGGGGATCGTCGAGTTCCAAACCCTGCTCCACGACAAAGGCGCCGCCGTTGAGACCACCGGTGATATTCTTGATAGCGTGCGAAAGCCCGGCCACAGTCTCTCCCACTGCGGCCATTCGTTCGGCGTCGAGCAACTGACGGGTCTTTTCGGCGACCATTTGCTCCAATCTTTCGGTGTATTGCTTGAGTTGACGGCGCATGGCGATGCGTTCATTGGCACGTCGCAGCGCAATCTCCAAGGCGGCGTCGCTGATCGGTTTGGTGATAAAATCAGTGGCCTCATATTTCAGACTTTTAATGGCCAGATCCATATCACCATGCCCGGTGATCATGATCACCTCTGTCTCCGGTACAAGGCGTTTGATCTCCTGGAGCAGTTCGATTCCGTCTTTACCGGGCATTTTGATATCCGATAGAACGATGGCCGGGCTTTCCTGCTTGAACAATGAGAGCGCCACCTGGCTGTCCCAAGCTTCAAGCACACGATACCCCAGGTCGGACAGCGCGATACCCAGGACTTTCCGGATGCCGGCCTCATCATCTACTAGGAGGATGGTGGTATATTGAGCATTCTCAGATCCCATGTCATTTTCCTGTGGGGAAGGTGATTGTGAAACAGGCCCCTTGATCCACTTGAGATGTCACCCGAATAGTACCGCCGAAATCTTTGACAATGCCGTAACTGATCGACAATCCGATGCCGGTGCCGTCACCAACTTTTTTGGTCGTAAAGAAGGGCTCGAAAATCTTTCCGCGATTGTCTTTGGGGATGCCGATACCGGAGTCGCATACGTCGATGGCCACACGTCTTTTTTTTCGGTAGGTCCGGATGGTGATCCGTTTGAGAAGCTCATGATCGTCAGTTGCTTTCTTGCGTTTCTCTTCGATGGCGTCACGGCCGTTGATCAGAAGATTGATAAAAACCTGCTCCAGTCTTCCAGGCTCCGCTTGAATCATTGGAAGGGATTGACCCAAGTCCCACTGGACATCGATCTCCCTCAATTTCAATTGCTGGCTGAACATTTCAAAGGCTTTGAGCAGCACCTCGTTGACGTTTACCGGCTGCAAGGTCAACTCGGCCTTACGGCCGAATTGACGGAGGTGGTTGATGATATTGGATGCACGGTCCACGTGGCTGTCGATCTCTTCAGCCATGGTGGTGAGGATGTCTTCGCGAATTGCTTCTTTCCTGCGGGTCTTGCGCAAAAAGTAGCTGCTGGCGGTTTTGATGACCGAAAGGGGTTGATTGAGCTCATGGGCCACACCGGTGGCCATCTCTCCCAATGTCGCCATTTTGCCGGCCTGAATCAATTTCAGTTCGGCCTCCACCCGGTCGGTGATGTCGCTGGTGGCGGCCAGTAAAACATCGTGTCCGGAATAGTGCGACGGCGACAACCGTATATTCACCAGAAGGGTCCGGCCTTGGTGATCCAAGTGCCGTGCCTGGTCGATCTCCTTTTGGGTTTTCAGCAAGTGGGCGTATCTCTGGCGCTCTTCGATGGGGAAAAAGGTTAAGAAGGATTGTCCCACGATATCTTCTTTGCGGTAGCCGTATACTGGTCTAATGCTGTCATTGCAATCCAAGATGTCGAAACTGTCAACATCCAGTACAAAAACCGGACTGGGGATGTTGTTAAAGATGGCATGATATTGTTTTTCCGATTGTTCCAGTTTGTCTTCGAGATGCTTGCGGTGGGTAATATCCAGGCTCATCTCCATGGCGCCGACGATCTCCCCGCTTTCATCCTTCATGGGTGCGGTTTTGACAATCCAATGGGTCAGGGTGCCGTCTTTATTGATGCCGGTCTCTTCGCTGTAATGGGGGCGCCCGTCGGCAAAGGTTTTCTCCACCGGACAAAATTCGCACTTTTCACTGCGGCCTTTGTAGGCGGAATAGCAATAATCTCCGGGTTTGGGTGCGAACCTGCTGGAGAATTCCCGGTTGTAACTGATCAGCCGGTAGTTTTTATCCTGCACTGAAATAATACAGGGCACCAGTTCAAAAAGGTGCCGGTACTCATCCTTTTGACGGTTGAGGGCCTGTTGTTTGTTTCCGATTTCTCGGCCCATGCGATCCACGGCCGCCGCCAAACCGCCAATTTCATCCCCTTTATTGAAACCTGCCAGGGCCTCATAGTGTCCCTGGGCAATCTGTCGCGTACCGTTGATCATGCGCCGAATGGGGAGGATGAAGAAACGCCCCAATACAAAAATGATCATAGCGGAGGTGGCCATGAACACCAGCACGGCAAACAGTGTCAACTCGTTCTGAAATCCGGCGATGCCGGCATCGGTATCTTCCAGTGAAATGACCACATCCAGAGCGCCCAATATCTTTTTATCTTCGGGATGGGCATGGCACTCGCCGGTGGCGCAGCCCGATTCATTGTAGATCGGGCTGATAACTCCCAAGAGGCGTCCTCCGTCTTCCTTATGGACGACGCGTTTTCGATCTCTAAGGCCGATGGCGTCAAGGGGTGGCTCGGTTCTGTGGCAGATATGACACGCCTGGGTTTCGATCCCAGTGGTAAAGCCCAGCTCTTGTGGAAGGTTTGAAAATTTAATCTGGCCGGCCTTGTTATAAATGCGGACATGTTCAAGCCCTTTGAGCCGTCCCATGTTTTGTATGATCTGATTGATATCGTCGCGCTCGTTGAACATCATAGCATAGTGCGTGCCCAGCAAAATGGCTTCGCTGAGCCGATCGCAGTCCTGTACGATGTCTGTCATCACCTTTTCCCGATATTGACGCAGGTAGAAATAAGCCCATGCCGAAAAGGAAAACAACAGAATAACCCCCACCGAAGCAATAATCTTCAGCGCGAGGCTATGCCGCTTCTTGGTTAGGCGTTTGGCCATGACATTTACCCGATATGTTCTCGGACCAATCTGAGCAATTCTTCAGGCTCAAAGGGTTTATTTAAATGGGCGGCCGCTTTGGGTATACTGTATTGACTACCGGTCAACCCGCTGATGACAATTACGGGGATATCCTTGGTTGTCTTATCTTTGGTCATCCTGCGGTAAAAACGCGGGCCCCATTGTTCAGGCATTTCCAAATCCAAGGTGATCAAATCCGGCTTGACTTCAGCGACGATTTTGGAGCCTTCGATACCGTTGGCGGCGCTGAAGGTATCGTAGCCATTGTCGTTAAAAATACTTTCCAGATATTTGACCACGATGGGATCGTCATCGATGATCAGAATTTTCTTACGCATAGCATACCTCTTCCTGTAAGCCATTTTCAGGTATCAAAATTATGTCTGCTTTTCAGCCGGCAGGGTCTTGGTGTCCGCGTCGTTCCGGTGACACTCTGCGCACATAATCGGACCTGCGCTACTTTCCAGATGACACCCCTTGCAGTTCAGATGAAACGCCCTGCGAAGGGATGGGCTGTCACTGGAATCCGACACGGCATGGCATTCCGAACAGGCCTGGTCTTCGGAAGATTCATCTTCAACGAGCTCGCCGTCCACATAAAGATGGTGGCACACCGTGCAATCTTCCAGTTCGGCGGTCTCATTGTGGACATCGTGTTCGAACACGGCAGGCGCCCGCACCGGATTGTCGAAATCCGAGTTCCCGACAAACATCATCTCTTCCTGGGAGAATCCGTGCACAGCCGCCAAAAGGATAGTCAATAGGGCGGCGGCGCAGATAATTCGTGATGCTCTCATTTTTTTACTCCTCATCCAATGAAGGTTTTTCCATCACTTGGTACAAGATATCGCTGATGAATTTTACATCCATCCCCAGTTCATAGTGATGATTGATGTCCTCTAAGCCACTGTGGCAGTTGTGGCAGGGGGCGATGAGCACCTTCACACCGGTAGCGGCCAATTGCTCAGCCTTGACACGGTTGCCCATCACCCGCACTTTTTTATAAGGGGGGCCGCAATTGATGACCCCTCCCCCTGCAGCGCAGCAGTAATTGTGCTCCCGGTTGGGGTACATTTCCACCAACTCTTCACAGGTCTGCTCGATAACATAGCGGGCTTTTTCGTGCAGGCCGCGGCCGCGGACCACATTGCATGGATCGTGCAACGTCACCGGCTGATCGAATTTTTTGGCGACCTTGATCCGCCCCTCCTTAAGCAGCTCATAGTAGAAGTCGATGGCATGTTGCACCCTAATCGGGGGCATCTTCCACCCCAGCGCACGGTTTCCCATGTCATACACCGACCGAAAGGCGTGTCCGCATTCACCCATCACAATGCGATTGACCCGCAACCGGGCCGCCGTCTCGAAATGGGCCCGCTTAATTCTCGCCATGATTTCATTGTCCCCGGTGTACATGGCCATATCGCTGTTGTCCCATCCCGGTGTAGCGGGCATGGTCCAATCCAATCCGGCGACATTAAAGATCACGGCCGCTTGGTAGATCAGTTCCGCTTGAAATTTCGGCTCAGGCGCGATTACCGAGTACATGATATCAGCACCCTCTTTTTCCAGGGGGATACGCAAATTGGGTATTTCATCGCGGGCATCCTCTTCCTGCCATTGTAAGGTATCGACCCATTCATCTTCCTTGACCCACATCTGATTGGTGGTCACCGAATGGCTGTTGGCCGTGTCCTGGATGTAGAGGGGCGTGACCTCCAATTTATGACAGATGCGTCGGACCACCAGCATCAAGTAAGCGATATCGATACCGAAGGGGCAGTACATGCTGCAGCGCTTGCAAAGATTGCATTCGGTATGGGCAATCTGGACTATCCGCTTTATCTCGTCCCGGGAGATGCGCCCTTTACGCTTGAGCATTTTCCAAAGCGTCTGCTTGACCTTGCCCACCGGAGAAAAAGCCGGATCCTTGTCATGGGACAAATAGAAATGACATGCCTCAGAACACAAGCCGCAGTGTGCACACGTTTCAACGTATGCTTTGAGCCGCGCTCCGGTCTCGTTTTTTAATACGTGGTTGATCACCGATTGGATCTTTTCATCGGTCAACCGGGCGATACCTGTATCAATCCCCTGGTCCGCCACCCCACCGGGCGACGTCACCGCTTGATCCGAAGGGTTCTCTTTTTCAATGGCGGGTTCTGCCATGGTTCCCCCTTATATGTTGTTTTTGCCATGTTGTTTCTGCAACGTTGCTTAGTAGTCTCTGGCATGCCTTACCGCACCAAACTCGGACCCTGTGTAGCTTCTTGTAAATAGTGCAAAAATCATATGAATCAGCCGCGTAAAGGGAATAGCGGCCAGCAAAATCTCCCCCGATAACATGTGTGCTATGACCATAATTTGATATCCGGGAAGTTGAAAACTGCAGTATATTCCCGTGACAAAAGGCGCTGCGACGATGGATAGAATGACAAAATCCGAAGCGCTGGTAACATATTTCACTTCAGGTTGGGTCAATCTGCGCACACAGAAGTAAATGCAGGCGCCAATGACGACCAGGGTCATGATATCGGCAAGACTGTCAGGGAGTGCCCACCAGGACAGTCCCCAAGACTCCTCCACCAGGACAATGTGGGCCAGCAGGAAAACCGGCACGAATAGCAGACTGATATGGAAAGCAAACGCCACGGCCGTCATCACCGGGTTCCTGCGCATGCCGGTAGTGGCAAATGGGGTCAACCAGCGTATAATCGACCTTAGGCTGTACCGGAGGCTGAAAAAGCTGAAGATGAACCTCTCCTTTTTGTGTGCCAGCCAAACCAACTGCCACAACCGGTAACCGCAGCCGCCTATGAAAATGCCGAAGGCGACCCACACCAAAGGACCGCTGACAAAATGATAGAGCGCATGCATGGCTTCTCCTCCTATTGAATAATTTCTGATAGTGGCAGAACGCGTCGATAATAAATCCCGTTCTCGATGCTCCGGACCATAACTTTGTCACCGGTTGGGCTGAAGACCGGTGACCACAGCTGGTCACTGCCATGCATCCAACGGTGATCATCAATGGCGATGGTGAAGTAGCCGTTTCTTTGTACTTTTGCCGCCACATGCCGGCTGTCGGGGCTGAAAACAGGAGGCCATAAGCGATCGAAACGCTTTTTCCAGCGTTTCTCATCAACAAATACGGTCCAGTAATCATCTTCTTTGGCAGCCGCAGCAATTCGCCGGCTGTCCGGACTGAAGACCAAATCGGTGAGCATACTGCCGGCTCTAAGACGCCACGGGGCTCCATCCACGGCTATGGTCCATTTGCCGAATTCAGGTGCCACAATCGCTGCGATCTTCTCTTTGTCGGGGCTGTATTGATGATGCCAGCACTGCTGGAAGTGTTTCGGCCAAATGATCTCACCGTCCTCGGCAAGAGTCCATCCGTTCTCCGTGCGCACGGGAGCGGTGACCGTATCACTATCGGGTGCAAATTTCGGTGCCCAAACCAACCCAAATGTTTGATTCCAAGGTTTTTCGTCGACCACGATGGTATATGCATGGCGATCCAAACGGACTTCGGCAGCCAGATGATCACCGCACGAACTGAAGGTATTGCCCCATACGTTGACAAAATGGCTGGTCCAGGCCTGACCATTGACCGCCGATGTGAAGACGCCTTTTTCAAAGGAATGAATGTCCCCTTCGTTGAAGCTACTGGTTTGCACCGTGGCAGCACTGTGCCGACCGTCCGGGCTAAAGGTCATATCCGTCATATTGCTGTAACGCTGCTCCCACGGTTTATCATCGACAACCATGCCGTATTGCAGGCCTTGCTGAAATGCGAGAGCGCACTGTTGTCCGTCTTCACTGAACTGGGGCGCCCAAACAAAATCGAAGTGGTGTTCCCATGGTTGTCCGCCCACGGCCATTGTCCACTGTCCGTCATCCATCACAAGAGCTGTCAGCCGGTTATCCGGGGCAAATTGCACCCCCCAGACCTTTTCAAAGTACGACGGCCATTTCTCTCCGTTGGCGCATACACTGAAGGTATCATCTTCCAGTTTAACGACGGCGGCGACCTGTTCCCCGTCCGGACTGGCGTGGAATTCTTCTACCCATTCGAAGCGATCCTCCCACCGGGCCACCTCGATGCGCTTTTCCCCTATACTCCAATCCCAATCGTCTATCCTATTCATCGGCAGTCTCCATTTGCTTGCTGAACGCCTCGGAGTGGCGATCAAAACTCGCCTCGACTTTGTCCGGCCGGTTCACGCTGGCCACAGGACAGGCTGAACGCAACACCACCTGCTCCACGGTACTGCCCAGCAGCGCTTTTTCAGGATCGATCTCCCGGGTATGATGGGCCATCACCACCAGATCGGCACTTTTTTCACGGGCAAATTTAAGGATTTCGACATGGGGAATCCCTTCCCAGATCTCAATGTCATAGTTGTCGAAATCTTTCATGCGAGAAACATAGATCTTCTCCATCTTTTGCCGGGCCAACTCCACCTTGGTTTCGATCTCTTCTTGGCCCGAACGTCTGCCGAACTGCATATCGGTCAGATCGATGGCATTAAACAGATAAAGTTTACAACCAATGGCTTTGGCTGTGCGGTAAGCAAACATAAAGGCCGACATGGACGCTTTTGAAAAGTCGGTGCCAAAAACAATATTACTGAAATACCAGAAACAGGTGTTACAGGGGCGGCTAACAATCAGCACCGGACAACGGGCGCCGCGCGCCACCTTTTGCATGGTGCTCCCGACGATATCCCGATAGCGGGCCCCGCCGACATCTTCCTCCCGGGTATGGGCGCCCATGACAATCAGATCGACATCTTCCTTGCGCGCTTTGCGCAGAATAGCCGAGTGAGGCGCACCGACAGTGCAGTCGATAATGCAGTCGTCCACGGTTTCGAGCTGCTTGGCATAGGTGTTCTTCATCTCCTCCTTGACCCAGGCCGTGTAGTCCTCATCGTCGGTCTCCTCTTCTCCGGTTCGAAAATCGACGAAAAACGGGCTGGCGCCGCGGGTGGGAATGCCAAATACATGGAACGTAAAGAGTCTCGCGTTGTACTTTTTCGCCAGATCAAATGCGACTTTGGCGGCATCGTCGCATGTTGGCGAGGCGGTCGTGGCAAATAAAATTTTATTGAACATGGGATTCACCTCCTTATGGGTTGACCATAGAGCGGACCAATGTGTACCCGGATCCAAGTACTGATAGAGCAAGGCGGATGCCGATTTTTGAAC
>JAAUYD010155706.1_pt1 | contig 13973 bp, 13 predicted proteins | sample 7278101 | NCBI WGS metagenome assembly JAAUYD01 (sample SAMN14350128, study PRJNA611818) | marine sediment metagenome | isolation source: surface marine sediment (0.6m) | place: French Polynesia: Moorea | collected 2018-08
AAGCAGTGCGCGCCGGCGGCCGTCGATTACCTGAGGCGTCACGCCGTCGATGCGATCCAGTGAGTCGACCCGGAACGACACCATGGCCATGCCGGCGGGCAAGTGACCCGCAATGACCGGACGCTTAACCGCAGACTCAGGGTAACCGTCGATCTCGATGCGAAACTGCTCTTCAAGCACTGCCGATGCAATCGGGAACTTGTGCGTCATCGGGTCCAGGTTGTGAGCGGCCGCCAGCACACGAATGGTCATTAGCCGGGGTCGGGGTGTCGCTTTTGTGATCCTGGCAAGAAACTCCCGAGTGTTCGTCATGTCCGAGGCACCGAGGACCACAATAAACACGCGGTCGATCTCGGAGCGCGCAGTCCCATAGGTCGCTTGCATACGCTCGCCATGCAGCTCCGTCAGATAGAAGACTTCGTCGGACGGGCCGCGGACCTGGAGCGCAATCGCGGCGCCGTTTTCGAGCAGGTCCCGCGGCCCGCCCAGGATCTCGAGTCCGGCGCGACGCGCGCGATCGGCACTGCCTTGCACGTCACGCACAAGAAATTCGGCTGCGTTCCAGCCGAAACTACTGAGTGGCTGGAACTCCTGCGTCTGCGGGCTTTCCACAAGACGCACGCATACCTGTTCGCCACTCGGAGGCTGAAACACCGCGCAGCGTGCGCCGGCAGCATCCGGCGCCTGCCAGAACGAGGCGATTTGCTGATCCAGTTGACCGGATGCGATGCAGTCGAAGCCAAAGAAGTCTTCGAACACCTCGCAGGATGCGTCGAAACGGTGTGCGGAGAAAGTGACGGAAGAGACTGAACGTAACATCGGGAACCAGTTTGCTATGCTTCTATCCTATAACGAAACTGTCGGAGACCAAGTCATGATGAGAAGCCTGATTGCGGCGGCATTGCTGTTCCCGTTTGCAGGTGCGCAGGCCGTGGAGTTCGAAGACTACGATTTTTCGCGCTGGTCACAGGACGTAACCGGTTGTGATCAACTGGCGGCACATGCCCGTGACCCTGGACACGTTGGGACGCCGGTGACGAGCGCGACGATGGACAAGGAAGCTGCTATTGCTGCGTGTCACGTTGCGGTCAGAAATGATCCTGAGAATCCACGACTCAACTACCAGCTCGGTCGTGCGTACGGGTATTCGGGCCGCGGCGAGGAGGCGATGCCGTACCGACTCAAGGCGCTCGAGGCGGATTATCCTCAATCCACGTTCGTGATCGGCTTCATCTACCTGACAGGACGAACGATCGAGCAGGACACCTGCAAGGCTCTGGAGCTATGGCAACGATCTGCGAAATATCGGCGTCTTGCTGCGCTGATTTCACTGCCGCGCCACTACCTGCAGGGCGACTTCGACGAATGCGGCGTGGAAATTCCGCCCGAGGATCTGAGGGCCTATCTTGAAGAAGCCCGCAAGGTGTCGGACGATTACTACGTCGGCCTGCTGGTCGCGGAGTTGCTTGCGAAAGTTCCGGATTAGCGTCCGATGTCGCATCGCTCGAGCAGGAGTTTGTGGCTCGGTTTGCTGCTCGGCATTGCAGCCTGTGCTGCGCCCGTGACGGAAACGCCGAAACGATCGCTCGATGCCTGGCGCACCGTGACCGTCGGTGTCGCCAATCTCGACAATGCACTGCAGCTGTGGGTAGATACCTTCGGCTTCGATATCCTGGCGCGGAGCGCGGGGCCTGACGAAGAGCTGGCGCGACTTTGGGGAATTTCCCCGGAAGACATTTCACGTCAAGCTCTTCTGCACACTCGCGGTCAGCACGCTGGCCTGGTCCACCTGGTCGAATTCAACGATCCGGGCCCACCCGTGCGCAAGGATGCGCAGGTATTCGACCTCGTGCCGAAAAACCTCGACATCTACGTCGACGATTTGCCGCGCCGTTTCGCGGAGCTCAATGCAGCCGGCCGAACGTTCCGAACCGAGTCCTTCAGCGAGGTTACAGCGCCCGACGGCACGGTCTTCCGGGAGATCCACATGCCTTCGCATGACGCGATCAATATCGTCTTGCTCGAGGTCATTGGCAAGCAACGGCCCTTCACGGAAAAGGGATTCGGTGGCGTAGGGCCGCTTATCTACATTGTTCCGGACGCGCCAACCGAGAAGGCCTTCGTGGCGGACGTGCTTGGCCTTGACAAGCTGAATGACAATCTACTCAAAGGACCCGAGATTGAGCGAATGATCGGGTTGCCGCCAGGCGCAGGGCTGGACGTGAGCATCTGGGGGCGCCTGACGAACGATTTCGGTGACATTGAGATCATCGAGTACCAGGGAGTACGAGGCCGGAATCTCTATCCGGCGGCCGTGCCCAAGTCTCTGGGTGTGCTGCACATCAGTTACGTTACCGGCGATGCTTCCGCACTGCTGGATCGAGCCGCCACCGCCGGTACGGTGGTAACGCCGCACGGCCAGGTGTCCACCATGGCTGCGTCGGGATTTGCCTATTCGTTTGCGACCCCGGCTGGCCTCCGGATCTACTTATACGAAGATGCCAAGACCACACATTGAGTTCATCCGGCAACAGGATATTCCATGGCAAACCGGCGTCGCGCCGATGCAGGAGGTTCGCACTCGCTACCTGAGTCGCGACGTAGGATCCGGAGCGGTGACGATGATCAATCACTACCCGGCAGGCTTCGTCGTGCACCAACCCTATTCAATCGAAGTCGACAAGGAATTCTTTGTACTGTGCGGCGAGATGCGCATTAACGACGTCCGGTACATCGCCGGAGACTATGCGTACCTGCCCGCCGGCTATAAGCGCCTCGCCACGGTCGTGGCGTCGGATTGCGAAGTTCTGACGTTTTATGAGGGTGAAGGTGAGCCGAGTGGCGAACTCATTTCACGCATTCGCACGACAGAGGCTGAATGGGGCGAAGCGAGCGATGCGAATGTTGCCTCAGCGGCCATCCGAAGACTCCTGCTGCGTCCTGATTCCGAGACCGGTGAGCGAACCTGGATATTGCGGCTGGAGACGGATGAGCCTTATGAGATACGTGGCATGGAGCGCCACCCTTGCGTGGAGGAAATGTTCCTCCTCGACGGTGACATTCACATGTCGACCGGAGTTATGACCGCTGGTGCTTATTTCTGGCGCCCACCCGAATTCGATCATGGCCCTACGGGTTCGAGGACCGGATTCACCGCGCTGTTCCGCGCCAAGGAAGGACCTTTTGAGACCAGCTGGACATCGCGCGAAACGCCCGTTCCGTGGGACGCGCCTTACCGCCCAATTCGCGGCGCATAACGCCACAAAAAAAAACGGCCCCCCAGCTCGGAGGGCCGTTCTCGTGAGCTCAGGGGGACTACTGGGATCCGAAGCTGTAACTCGCTCGGATACCAAACTCACGACGATCTTGAGGTGAAACCGCAACACCTTGTTTCGCTGTCAGGAACGCAAACTGTGTCGGGCTGCTGAAATCAGTCCAGCGCGCGCCGGTCGCCCAGGCATCCTCGTCCAGCAGGTTTTTGATGAAGATCTCGACGAGGAAATTGTCTGCGCCGAGGCCCGCACGGACGTTGAACAGCGCAAAATCATCAATGTAGGCAAGATTCGACTCGTCGACGAAGGCCTCGCCCTGGTAGATCATTTCGCCTCTGGCGTAGGCGTCGAATCCGCCGATTTCGAAGGCCTGCGTGATGGTCGCATTGGCACTCCATTCCGGTTGCCGCGGCGTACTGTTACCGCGCATCTGCGAGAATCCGGCGAATGGCGCGACGAAATTGAAGTTGTAGTCGGTGTATTCGGAATCGATATGCGACAAGTTCAGCGTCATCGTCAGGTCTTCGTTCGGCCGGAACCAGGTTTCAAGTTCGACGCCGGTTATGTCGGCATCGCCCGGCAGCAGGAAGTTCCTGGAATTGAAGAACGGCGTTAATCCACCCATGCCATCCGAAATCTGCTTGGGGTCACCGACGCCGATGCCGTCCGCCGGATCACAGCCCGTACTGCCGATATCGGCGGCCCGACAGGTTTCATTGATCAGAGTCGACGAGCGGCCCTTGATGTTCGTCCATTCCTGGGTGTAGATCGCGAGATTTGTTTGAATCTGACCGTCCAGCCAGACCTGCTTCCAGCCGAACTCGATTGCCTTGAGTTCCTCGGCGTCGAGAGACTCGGTGATATTCGGCTCGGCGGCAATATACTGGTCGCGTTCGCGCTGGTCGGCGTTGATGAAGCGCGCGTTGAAGTCACCGGCGATCTGACCCTCGGCATAGCTCAGGAACACGTTCGTGCTCTCGCTAGGCTGCCAGCGGCCGATCAGGCGCGGCAAAAACTTGTCGAACGAGCGTTTCAGCGACGGTGCTCCGGGCGTCAGTACACCTGCGCCTTTGGTGATTTCGTCCTGCTGATAGCGACCTTCGGCGATGAGCGTGATCTGGTCGGACACATCGAAGTCGACGCTGGCGAACACGCCAAGAACATCTGCTTTGTCGGAGTCGGCAAGGCTGTTCGGGAACAACAGCGTCGTTCCGGGAATACAGGTGCTCAGGTCGTCGGTCAGCGTTGGCGTGACCGAGAAACAGGACGTAGTTGCGTCACCACCGGCGCCAGAGGATGTGAACTCCTGCTCGTAAGTGTTGACGCCGGCGAGCCATCGCACCCGGCCGTCCTGCGGCCCGATAACGCGCAGCTCAATGCTTTCGTCTTCCATCTGTTGCGGATCGCGTGAGAACCATTGCACGCGATCGGTGAGATCGAAGTCGCGAATCCAGTTGGTGTCCTGCTCGTTCTTGCCATAGGCGAAGCTGATCGAGTAGTCGTTGAGTTCGTAGTCGGCCGCGAACGTGAGGCGCTCCGTTTCGCGCTTCAGGCCGACACCGTCGACTTGTGGCACGCCAGGCAGCCTGGTCGCAGGATCGTTGAGTCCCGCGTCGATGACGCCCTGGGGAAGCACCGTATTGGCCGAGATGATGCTGGTTTGCGGATTGTTGCGCGCCGTGTCGACATCGGGCACCTGACCGCAGATGTAGCGTGTCGGACTGGCGGTGCCTTCCGGTGTGCTGATGGTCAGACCCGTGCAATTGTCATTGATGATGCCGCTGATGAAAGCCTGCGCGGGTGCGCCGTCGTCGTCTTCCGACATGCCGTAGCGCAGCTTAACTGCGAAATTGTCTGTCAGGTCCCACTTGGCGGCGAAATTCAGTGTCTGCGTTTCCTCGTTACCGAGACGGCCGCCGTCTGTGGCCGTGTAGTGACCTTTCTTGTCGTACAGCCTGCCGCCCAGACTCACCGCGAGCTGGTCGGCGATGACCGGTCCTTCGACGAAGAACGACAGGTCGTTGTTGCTGCGATCGGACGTCGTTACGCCCACTTCGCCGCCCCAACCGTCCGTGCGTGGGTCGCGTGTAATCAGATTAACCGCACCGCCGAACGTGTTGCGTCCGAAGTAGGCGGCTTGCGGGCCTTTGATGACTTCAACTCGTTCCACGTCCATCAGCGACAGCGAAGTACCGCCATTGAGGACGTAGATGCCATCGATAAACAACGCTCCGGTTGCGAAACTCGGCGAGAATTGTGCCGTGGTCAAACCGCGAAACTGCAGCTGGGTGTTGTAACGGCCGGGCTGCTGGTTGCCCTGGTTCTTGAACTGGAACCCGGGTGTCAGGTCCCCGATGTTTTCGAGCTGACGCAGGTCGAGCTGCTTGATATCGTCCCTGCCGAACGCCGTAATCGCGACGGGTACTTCCTGCAGCGACTCCTCGCGTTTGCGTGCCGTAACCGTGATTTCTTCAATGCCGATCGATTCGGCCCCATCCTGCGCCTGCGCCGTACCGGCAGGCAACCAGGCGGCTGCGAGAAGCGCAGCAATCCCACTAAGACTCAACCTCAAGTACATGATTACCCCCTGAATCTGGCTGATGTTTTTTCTCTCCGGCTCAATACTATATCATCAACGTCATAAACGCATATCAATATATCAATAACACTCGAAATGTGCGATAAGTTATTGTTATCGCTGTTCAAATAACGTGGGGGATACGATGACATCCAGGTTTCTTGCCGTCGTCCTGCTACTGGGTTGCGGCGTTTGCTGGGCGCAGGGGGAGGACAGTCAACCGTACGAACGCGACCTGCAGGTCATTGCCGAGATGCTGGTCGGCGGCTTCGACAACGCCAACCAGTCCTATTTCGATCGGCGCGGTGACCGCGACGTGAAGCACCGCAGGATCCACGTTGATGTAACCCGCGTTGATGCCGAAAACCTGGGTGAGCACGTCTTTGTCGCCTCGGCTTACTGGGATGGCGATGACACGGCCGATGCGGACGACCAGCTTTGGGTGCTGGCGGCCGACGACGCGGCGGGGGCGGTACGGATGCGCGTCTGGAGTCTCGCCAAGTCGCTGCAGGCAGACGCAATACTGGAGGGCGAAACTCTCGATGACGATGCGGCCTGCGATCTCTATTGGCAGCGCGAGGCGGCACAGTTTCGCGCCACCAGCGATTCTTGTACAGGCACACGGCCCAGCGAGATGGTCCTCAGTGATCGACAGCTCTGGATGCAACTCGGAGAGGAAGACGGCGGTGATTACCAGATGCATCGCATCCGCAACTTCGAGTGCTATGCAGACATGCCCGGCGTCGGAGGAGGGCGAGACATCCCGTACCGGCGCTACGAAGGATTTCGAATTCACGACCAGGGCGGCGCAGTCTGGTTCGACTCCGACGACGGCCGCCGCCTCGGCATCAGCCTGTTTCTCGTCGACTGGCCGATAAACAACTACGAAGGCATCTTTACGCGCGACTCATTCGTGATTTATGTCAGTGAAGAAATCGACGGAGAGCGGAAAGAGCACGGCTACGCCTTCACGGTGCCGCAGGCCGATCGAATCGGCATCAACCTGAAGTGGATACTGGCCAGCTGCTACATGAAGTCGAATCGTTTCGAAACTCCGTACATGTGAGGAAAAGATGAGTCGCATCGCACCGCTGCACGTCGACGATCTGCCTGTAAACCAGAAAGCGCTCGTGCAGCGCGCAGAAGAGATGCTCGGGTTCGTGGCCAACGATGCGCTGATCATGGCGCGCAATCCGGCACTTGCCGAAGGGCTTGGCGCGCTCGTGGCGGCGGTTTATGCGCCCGGCAGTGTCGATGCCGGTCTCAAGCGCCTCGTCGGTCTGGTGACGAGCGCCGCGGCCGGTTGTCAGTATTGCATGGGCCATACGGCGTTCACGAGCCAGCATCATGGTATAGACGAAGAGAAGGTTGCGGCAGTCTGGGAATTCGAAACGAGTATGCTGTTCACTGATTCGGAGCGCGCGGCACTGCGCATCGGTTTGTTGGCGGGCCAGACGCCGAACGGGGTGACCGACGAGGCCTGGGCGGAGTTCGCCGAGCATTTTGACGAGAACGGACAGCTCGAAGTCGTCGCAGTCATCGCGATGTTCGGTTTTCTCAACCGCTGGAATTCGACGCTTGCCACTGATCTTGAATCGCTACCTTTCGAGGCTCTGCGCAGGGTTCGGCCTGCGCAGGAGGAGCTTGAATAATGGGTAATCGAGCTAAACTCGAGAACGTCATGCCGGCATTGCTCGCACATGAGGGGATTTGGGAAGGCAACTATCGTTTTGTCGATCTGAATGGCAACGTCGTCGACGAGTACAAGAGCCGTATTCAGTGCCTGTTTCCCGACGACGGTCCGTGGGTGTACGTGCAGAAAAACTACTACGCATGGACCGACGGACGCGTTTTCGAGACCGAGTTCGGTGGGGAGTTACGTGGTGATCGAATTTGGTGGGACACCGAGAGATTCAGCGGTTTCGGCTGGGTAACGCATGACGACATCGTGATGCTGACACTCGACCGGAAAGACAATCCCGGTGAGAGCTTCTCGGAGATGATCCAGATCGGGGCCGACCGCATACACCGCGCACGTACGTGGCAGTGGTTTCGCGACGGCAAACCGTTTCAGCGAACGCTGTGCGACGAGAAACGCGTTAGCTAGTCACCGATGACGACGATCGCCTTGCCAACGTTGTCGCCGCGCATCAGACGCGAGAATGCTTCCGGTGCGTTTTCGAGACCTTCGGTGCGGTCCTCGAGGTATTGAATCCTGCCTTCGCGGAGCCATCGGCTGACCTCCCGAACCATTTCAGGGCGCAGATCTTCGTGATCGTAGACGACCATGCCGCGCACTGTTGCGCGCGCCTTGATGATAAATGCCGGATTCGGGCCGGGCGGCATCTCGTCGGTGTTGTACTGGGCCATGAGGCCGCAAAGCACCACGCGTGCGCCCAGCGCGAGCCTTTCCATCGCGGCCTGCAGGGTATCGCCGCCGACGTTGTCGAAATACACGTCGATGCCGTCAGGGCAGGTCCGATCCAATCCCTCGCGCAGATCCCCTGTCTTGTAACTCACGACATCGTCGAGTCCGGCGACTTCCTTGACCCAGGCGCATTTTTCGGGAGCACCGGCAATACCCACAACCCGGCAACCTTTGATCTTCGCGATCTGACCAACGAGCGAGCCGACCGCGCCAGACGCCGCCGATACGAGGACCGTATCGCCTTCCTTCGGTTCACCGAGTCGCAGCAAGCCGGCGTACGCGGTCAGGCCGGGCATGCCGAGAATTCCCAGGAACGTCGATAGTGGCCCGACGTCCGGGTCGATTCTTCGCGCTCCATCCGCCGCGATGACAGGATGCGACTGCCATCCCGAATGCGCCGCAATGATATCGCCTGAGGCAAAAGTATCGGTCTTCGACTCAACGACGCGACTGATCGCCTCGCCGGGCATCAGTTCACCCGGACTCACACTGCCCGAGATGTGGCGACCGCTGATACGACCCCTTAAATAGGGGTCCAGTGACAGGTAGATCGTGTCGCACAACAGCTCGCCATCAGCAGGCGAGGCTACCGGCGCACTGGTCACCTCAAAGTCGTCTGCAACGGGAACGCCTTCGCAACGGCGCCTGAGCAAAACTTGCGTATTGTCGGTCATAGATTAGGCCTTTGGAGGGCAGCCCGGACGAAGCTGCTATAATGATATATTAATAATACTTTATCGAGGTGGCGCTTTGCTAGATACGCTTGACCGGCTTCTTGGTGCCGACAATGTGCTCAAGGATGAGGCCAGCTGTGCCCTGTATGCGCAGGACGTTTACACGAAGGATCTGCCGGCACTGGCCGTTGCCAGACCGGGAAGTACCGAAGAGCTGTCGCGACTTGTCGCTGCAGTGACCGCATCCGGTCACGCCGTCATTCCACGTGGCGGCGGCATGTCGTATACATCGGGATACGTTCCGAGAGAGTCGGGCAGCGTCATCGTCGACATGCAGCGCATGAATCGCATCGTCGACGTCAACACCGAAGACATGTACGTGACTGTCGAGTGCGGCTGCACGTGGAAGGATCTTCACGAGGCGCTGCGCGGCACGGGCTTGCGAACGCCCTATTGGGGCACGTTATCCGGAATCCACGCGACGGTTGGCGGCGGCCTGTCGCAGAACAGCATCTTTTGGGGATCCGGCCGTCATGGCACTGCCGCCGATTCCGTATTGTCACTGGAGGTCGTGCTAGCCGACGGGACAGTGATTAGCACGGGCGCCGGTGCCCAGGCAGACGGCACGCCGTTCTTTCGCCACTACGGCCCTGACCTGACCGGCCTGTTCACCTGTGACGCGGGTGCCCTCGGCTTTAAAGCCACCGCGACACTGAAGCTGATCCCGGAGTGTGAGCACCAGCAAGCCTTGTCGTTCGATTTTGCCGAGTACGGACCGCTGATCAAGGCGATGAGTGAGATCGCACGCGCCGGTCTCGCCGACGAATCCTATGCATTCGACCCACGTCTGCAGGCCGTTCGCATGCAGCGCGAGAGCCTGATGAGCGACGTCAAGAAGTTCACTGGCCTGCTGAAATCGGCCGGCTCGGTCCGCAAAGCTATCAAGGACGGCGCCAAGGTCGCGCTGGCCGGCCGCAGCTTCATGAAAGATGTGGCGTACTCGCTCCATATTGGCATCGAGGAACGCACGGCGGCTGGCGCTCAGTCGGCAGCGGAAGAGGTGCGACGCATCTGCGCAACGCACGGCGCGAAAGAAATTGAAAACAGCATACCGAAGATACTGCGGGCCAATCCGTTCACGCCGTTGAACAACATGGTGGGGCCGAACGGCGAGCGCTGGGTTCCGGTGCATACCATCGTGCCGCATTCGAGCGCGGCGCCATTGTACGCGGAGATCCAGGCGCTGTTCGAAGAGCACGATGCGCTGATGGAAGAGCATGGTATCGGCTGCGGTTTCTTGCTGACGACAATTGCGCATAACGGTTTTGCTATTGAACCTGTCTTCTTCACGCCGGATTCGCTCAACGAGCTGCACCGTCATACGGTAGAAGAGTCGGTGCTGAAGAAGATGCCGTGCTTCGAGTCGAATCCGGCGGCGTCGGAGGCGACTGCCACCATTCGCAAAGAATTGCTCGAGGTATTTCGCAAAGCCGGCGGCATTCACATGCAGATTGGCAAGTCCTACCCCTACCGGGAAGGCCTGCATGCCGAGTCTTACGATCTCGTCGAGTCGATCAAGCGCGCCGTCGATCCCGAGTGTCGCGTCAATCCCGGGGCGCTTGGCCTGGACGGATCGAGATGAGACGCGTCGCCATCGGCTTCATACTGTTGCTGATGTCGGCAAGCGCGGTGGCGCAGTCGGTGACTGAGGCGCGATTCGTATTGCGCGATATCCGGGCCTGGTTTCCCGGCGAATACGACAACGCAGCCCAGATCTTCGTGGAGTCGGCGTTCGGAGCGGGCGACGAAGGCAATCACGAATGGCTGCACATCGAGGTGGAGACACTGACCGATAGTGGACTCGGCGATGCGGTTTTTCGCGTTACGACCAGTCATCGTGGTGATCCGGACGAGGAGGCCACTGTCAGGCTTCTCGCATTCTCGATCGATGAGGACCATCGCGCCGTACGCATGTCGCGGTACGACGTGGCGGGTGCGCCGCTCGAAGCAGATGACGTCCTCTGGCGCCGCGGTGCCGATCATGTCTATGGCCGGTTGCAGCGCGGAGCAGACGGGCATGTCGATTTCCGCCTGACGGCCGAGGAGCTCTGGTACGACAACGGCCAACGCGATGACGAAATTCCATTGCGCCTGACGAAGGTGCGCTACTACGAGTGCTTCGCGCTGGTTCACCATGCGGACGGAGACGGCATGACCTTGCACAACCCGTTCCGGCTACACGATGGGGACGGAGTCTACTCGTTCGCTACCGAGGAACCGGAGCCGCGCACTATCGAGATCCTGTTGCGCCGCTCCATGTGGACGTCGCGCTCAGGAAACAATTTCGTCCCACTGCTGCAGCTGTACGTCTATGAGAACGGTGACCGCGACGCACCACTCGCAAACGCGTGGTCAGAGGCCGACAGCGGGCGTGTCGGGTTTGCGGCTCGCGGCTCGCTCAGCGCGCGCTGCAAGATTCCTGGCCCCGAACCTTTTCAATAAAACACGGAGATATCATGTCACTTCGCAAAAACATGCCGCTACTCGCCCGCAATGAAGGCGTCTGGGAGGGCTACTACCGCTACTTCGACGCTGCGGGTAACAAGATTGACGAGCATCGTTCGCGCCTGATATGTCGAATCAAGGAAGACCGCGAGTATCACCAGACCAATGTCTACCGTTGGGCAGACGGCAAAAAAGAGACGCGCGATTTTCCAGCGGAGATTCGCGATAACAAACTCGTGCTCTCGGGAATCATTCACGGTTGGGCAGCAGCCGTCGATCTTGATGAGCACAACCGTACGATGATGTTGCACTGGACACGAGACGGCGAGCCGGACCTTTACCTCTACGAGATGATTCAGCTTAGCGACGACGGCAATGCGCGGGCGCGTGTCTGGCAGTGGTTTCGCAATGATCGGCTGATGCAGCGTACGCTGATCGATGAGCATTTCGTGACTCGCGACTGGGCCGCGTACGAGAACCTCGATCCGGAGTACGCGGACATCGGCGTCTAGATCAGGTTTTTCTCCGATAGCCTGGCAATTGTGGCGCGCTGCATCTCGATGAAGTGCGCTCGCTCGGGCTTGACCGGCTCACCGTTATCGTCAAGCAGCGAGTTGGCCGCATATACGCTCGTCTCGGAATAGGTTGACGCAAACAGTTCCAGCCGCTGCCTGACCAGGTAGTTGGGCATGCCAGGCTTGGCGCGATAGGCACGCAGCGCAGCCAGGTCGATTTCGGCGTTTGCAGTCATCGTTTCGCCCGTCGACGCCTTGACAAGCACACGACCGCGATAGTCGACGATCGTCGACATGCCATCGACCGAGTGCGACGGAATGCCTTCACCGTAGATGCCGGCGGTATTCGCGGCGACGACGTAGACGAGATTCTCTTGCGCACGGGCCCGGCGCGCGATTTCCTTGGGTGTAGGCTCCGGGCTTGCCACTTCGCTGGTGGGCTGGATGATGACCTCGGCACCGCGCAACGCGAACATGCGCGTGATCTCCGGGAACAGAATTTCCTCGGAAGCGATGCACGCGAGCTTGCCAAGTTCCGTGTCGGCGACGGGGAAAATCGCGTCGAGCCCATACAGGTCGACATACTTGTCCCATACGTCGTGTGGCGTTGGTGCGAACATCGACAATAAGCGCCGGTAACGCAGGACAATCTCGCCCCGGGCATCGATAACAAAGCTGGCCTGGAAGTAATATCCCGGAAAGTTGTCGTCTGTCTCGTAGACATTGCCGCTCAGGAATATGTTGTACTTTTGCGCGAGTGCCGATAGCGCCTCGTATTCCGGCCCGCCAGGCGAAATCGCAGCTTTGTCGGCCCAGCCGTCGATCGTCTCACCAACCGGGTACGCAGTCAGGAAATACTCGGGTAGCACCACGAGCTTCACGGACGGTCCCGTCAGAATCAGCGAGCCGCGGATCTCCTCGTCGATGCGTTCGATTGCAGCCATCATCGCAGCGCGCGCGTCGGGCTTCGCCAGCTGATTCACGGCATCGCAGCGTGTCTGCAGGGCCAGTGCGGTATATCGCTCGACACTCATCGCGTCAGTCACCAGTTATTTCACACAGATAAACATCAATCTCCGCGGCGCCAGCTCGCAGGTCCTTGAGTTCCTGGTATTCGGGAGAATTCCAGAAGTCCTGTGCAGCCTGCATCGAAGGCCATTCGGAGACAACGATCTTGCGATTGTCCGATTTGCCCTCCAGTTGTTCAACCGCCCCCCGCATGCAGCGGTAACGGCCGCCAAACCGCTGGATCAGTGCAGGCGCGCGCTTTGCATACTCCATGAACTGTTCCGGATTCGTGATGTCTGCCTGAATGAACATGAACGCGCCCATCGTATTTCTCCTTTCCTAGATGAGGTGCAGCCCCAGTGCCGTGCTGACGATAAGGCCGATCCAGATTGCGACCACGAAGGGCCGAGTTCCGCCAAGACTGTTGCGAATTGCCGCATTGTCTGCATCGCTGGCGCTTCCGCTGACCAGATTGGCGAACGCCGGACCAAAGGGCTTCAGCTTGATACGCACGATCAGTCCGCAACCGACGAGGCCGCCGAAAATCGCGATCTTCGCGGCTACCCAGTACGGCATAGTCGACGGACCGAACCATGCGTACAGACCTACGACGATGAGACCAAGCGACAAGGCAATGCGAAACCAGAAATCGAAGGTCGTCAGCATCGCCTTACCCTTGCTCTGTGCTGCCGTGTGCAAGGTGACGACCATTGCCAGCCAGCCGAAGCAAAGTACCCAGATTATCGCCATAGTCGTCGCACCAAAAGGCAATACGCCCATACGCCACGCGAGATGCGTGCCAAGCGGCAGCGACATGGTCATGCATATGCGCGGCGCCTGGTCCAGGGCGAAAAGAATCTTCGCGGTCGCAATACGAACCGTGTCGGGTCGCGAGTCGTCCGCGACGAAGTAGCTGGAATAAAACACGCCGAGATCGCCGCCCAGCCAGTAGGCGAAGCCGACAACGTGCAACAGCTTGATGAGTAGATACTC